>Ga0181344_1000823_pt1 | contig 11949 bp, 18 predicted proteins | sample Su13VDMLBDD_FD_130098 | JGI IMG/M metagenome (GOLD analysis project Ga0181344, IMG submission 130098) | Freshwater viral communities from Lake Michigan, USA - Su13.VD.MLB.D.D | ecosystem: Environmental > Aquatic > Freshwater > Lake | place: USA: Michigan | collected 2013-07-15
ACCGAGGGAACCGTGTCATCTCGCGCTTCTATCCCGAGCATTGGGCGCGGGTTCAGCTGGCCAGACATCAGGAGATGTGGTATGGCGCATAACATCGACCTTCCCCGGCACCGCTACGTCCACATCATCGAGGCGGCGGTGCATCGGGACGGCGCGAAGGACAAGACTATTCCCGCCGTGTGGTGGGGGATGAGTGCCACGCCGGGCCGGATGTTCGGGTGCCATATCCTGCTGGAATCCGGCGCGATTGTGGTGGACCTTCCGCTTCACTGCCTCCGGCACAAGGCAGATGCCACGCACCTCATCCGGTACTTCGAGGCCCAGCAATGGGATGCGTATGGCTGGTCGCTGGAAGCACACGAACCCGCATTCCTCTCGGGGCTGGATTGCCGGGTGCTGACTGAGGACCACAAGCATGTCCGCGACATCGGTACGCTCTGGTTCCTGCTCGACCACGTTCAGGACGGCTACTCGCTCGAGCCTGCCCAGCACAAGCATCACTGGATTGTCGCGCTGGAAGATGGCGGGTTTACCTGTGTGCCGCAGGACATGGTGCTGGTGACCGAGCGGAGTTTCACGGCACCAGCGGGAAGCATCCCGCCCATCAAGCGGCAGACGCGCGTGTGGAGTTGCGAGGAATGAGGTCTGTTCAGCTTTCGCCGGGAGCGATGGCGGTGGCGAGCGTCATCGGGTCGCTCCGGCAGGCGGTCAATCGCACGGCAGGGATGACCAACCTCAAGGCGGGACCGCAAGACCCGATGACGACGGAGATGGTTGGCATCCTTGGGGAGTTGGGGTTCGCGCAGTGGGCCAACGTGATGCCAGACCTGTCGATTCACTTGCGCGGTGGCAGTCCCGATTGCACATTCCGTGGCCGCTGGGTTGATGTGAAGGCGACCCGCAAGAAGGCATCCCCGGTATGGTACACGGACTACCGACCTGCCAAGCGGATGCACCTGTATGTGTTCACGATGGTAGAGTACGCGCAGGTGGATATCTGTGGGTGCCTCTCGGCGGCGGATGTTGAGGCGCGTGGCGTAGGGAATGTGGCATGGACCGCTTCGCAGTTGCGTCCGGTTGACCAGCTGTGGGCACTTGGCGAGGAGTTTGGCGATGGCTGGGAAGGGTAGCGGGAGACGACCCCCATCCGTTTCAGAGGCGGAATGGGCGGCGAACTGGAACAGAATCTTCAGGGGAGAGACGAGCGACAATGCATACGATGGACCGACGTGGTGTGCTGGCGCAGGCCCTCATGCGCCGGAAGGGAACGAAGAAGACGGGCAAGACGCTGGCGTTCCAGTGCCCGAGGCATAGCGACGGAACCGCCTCGGCATGGCTGGGAGACCACCAGTGGGGATGCTCGGCCTGCGGATTCACCGAGCATTTCGATACGCTCGGTGAGGTGCTGGGAGTCAGCCTGCCCGAGGTGACGGCGCGCGGCCTGACGCTCGCGGAGTATGCCGAACGCAAGGGGCTGTCACGCGCCACATTACAGGCGGCTGGGGTTGAGGAGCGGGTGGGAAAGTTTGGCGATGCTATCGTCGCCATCCCCTATCGGGACGCGGACGGGGCTGTCATCCGCACCAAGATTCGCACCCAGAAGGGGACATTCTGGGACCGCGACGGCGAGGGGGCTCCGCTGTACGGGCAGGATGTACTGGCCCAGCATCCGGGCGCGCCCGTCCTCATCGTCGAGGGCGAGAGCGATTGCCACGCGGGGTGGCAACACGGCCTGTGTGTCGTCGGCCTGCCCGGTGCCTCGCAGTGGCGCACCGAATATACCCCGCTTCTCTCCGGGCGTGAGGTCTTCGTCTGGCAGGAGCCCGACGAGGGCGGCGCTACGCTGGTTGCCGCTGTCGCCAAGGACATCCCCAAGGCGCGGGTCATCCGGGATGTGCAGTTGGACGGTACCCCGGTCAAAGACCTGTGCGACCTGCACCAGCGGCTCGATGTGGATGGCTTCGCCACCACATGGCAACGGCTCCGCGATAGCGCCACCCCCATCGGCGCAGAAGGTCCGAGCGTGGTGTTCGACAGCATCACGGGCGATACCCTGCAACACCTGCTCGACGAGAAGCTGGCCCCGATTGATGCGGTGCCGACGCCGCTCCCGATGTGGAACCTCGCCTGCCACGGCGGTGGGGGTGGGGTCGGTCTGGCGCGCGGGTGGTTCATCACCATCGGCGCGAATACCGGGACGGGCAAGAGTTTGATGGGGCTCAACCTCGCACACAAGGCGATGCTGGCGGGCGAGGCGGTGACGTTCCTGTCGCTGGAGATGGGCCGCTCTGAACTAGCGACCCGGTTGATGGCGATTACCTCGGGCTCGCCAGTCGTCGAGCTAGAGCAAGGGCCGTCCTTTAATAAGGACACCTTCGAGCGGGCGCGTCGGCAACTCGATGCGATTCGGGAATTGAGCGGCGGTCATGTGCTGGTCAATCGTCGCCCGCTGTCCAAGCTGTCGGACCTCATCGCCTGCATCAAGTATTACCATGAGGTTCATGGGTCCAAGTATGTGGTGGTGGACTATCTGCAACTCGCATGGACGGCGAACTCGCAGAGCATCCACGACCGCATCGAGCTGGTCGCGCACCAGCTCCGCGACCTGACGCACTCGATGGGGATTACGCTGGTCGCGCTCTCGCAATTCAACCGCCAGACTTCGGCGGCGCGGAGCGAGCGGCCCACCTCGCAGGGGTTGATGGGTGGGTCGGCGGTCGAGAACGATAGTCACCAGGTTTTGCTGTTCGACCATTCGCGGTTCACGCGGATGGGACACACCGCAGATACATGGCTTATCCTTGACAAGAACCGCCACGGCGGGGTCGTGGATATCCCGGTCAAGTGGGACTTCCAGAACCTGCGTATCAGCCCGCGCTCCCCGACTATCGAGGAGCAAGAACAGCAACACGGACGACTCACCCGAGTCGGGAGGATGCGATGACAGAGGAACCGGGGCTCATGATTTCCAATGAACTAGCCGAGTCTTTCGTGGGGTTGGTCCTCCGATTCGGGATGACAGAACCCATCGCCTGCTACGATTACGACAAGGTGATTGCCGGGTATATCGCGGACGGCATGAGCGAGGATGACGCGATAGAACACTTCGAGTACAACATCATCGGCGCGTGGGCCGGTGAGCGAACCCCCTGCTTTATCCGGGTCATGCCGCTAAAGCAAGCTATCGAGGAGACGAGCGATGCCTGAACTATCCTTTGCGGTGCCGTGGGCGGCGTTGTGTTCGGACAACCGCAAGTTTATCAACGGACATTTCATCCTGTCTAAAGAGTATCGAGAGAGCAAGCAAGTCATCGGGCAACTCGCCCTTGCCGCTGCCAAGAAAGCCAAGTGGACGCGGGCGGAGGGGCCGTTGATGTTGCAGGTTGTGGTGCGGGAACCCGACCGCCGCCGTCGTGATTTGAACTGGAGCAAGAACTGCAAGGACGGGATTACGGCGGGGGAGGGGGTGTGGTGGGACGATAGTCAGGTCCGCTGGGAACTCTGGCGTTTCGACGAAACCGATAGCCCGGATAGGGCGTCGGCTGGGGCGACCATTACCATCGCCACGCTTGACAGCTTCCGCGCTATACCCGATACTGGTATGCATGACGCCACGTTGGGACGACCCGAACAGCTTCGCGGAGCGGCTCCCGCCGGACCACAATCCGCGCGGCGTGTTCGCGGACGGGCCGCAACCTCCGACGAATCCCCTCGCCAAGCTACAGAGTCGTCGCGCCGCCGGGGAACAGGCCGCAGCGCTCCCGGCAAACGTGGCGCGGGCGGTGCTATCGCGGGAAGGGAAGGTGCGGCAACGCCTCAAGCTGGCGATGTTCAGCCACCGACGAAAGCCACCCGCCCATCCCGACGTAAGGGTGTGGCGAAATGACACGCCTCCACCAGCGTCCGATGGGTAGGCGACGGGCTATTGTCGGGGCGTGGGCCACGGCAGGGACCATCCTTGTCGTCGCGTGGTGCGTGGTAAGCGGGGTATTCTTTGCTGTCCGCGCCCTGACCCTTGCGATTCGTGCGGTCGTGGGATAGATTACCCGTGTGTCCAAGTGACACACTCTCCTCCTCTGCTATAACGGCCCGGATAGCTGACGCTATCCCGGGCCGTTGTAGTTTCTGGATTTTAGGACATCGCTCGGTGGCACCATCGCGCTATAGCTTCGACCAGTAAAGCCAGCATGAACACGAGGACGGGCCAGCCGACCGCGAGGAAGTAGCCGAGCGTCATCCCTGCACGGGTACCTTCCCGACCTTTGCCGCCTGCTTTGCGGCGGCTCGGGCCTCGGCTTTCGCTCGCCAGTATTTCGCCCATCGCTCGCGCTGTTGCTCGCGCTTGAGCGCGCGTCGAGCGGCGGCGTCGGCGTTCATCTTGCGTAGCTCTTTGGTTGTCGGCGGCTTCGCGGTCGAGGTATTGCGCTCGCCCTGTACCCGGGCGACATCATCCGCCCGCCAATAGAGGGTCCGCCCTTCATACATCGTGGTATCCCCCTGCAAGGGGATAACGCCCGCGCTCCGCAAGTAATACCGGGCGCTGTCTGGCGAGCATTTCCATAGGACGGCGACCTGTCGGGTCGTGAGTAGGCTCATACAACCTCCCAAGCGGTCTCCTCTGGGGTGGTGGGGGTGCTAAAGCGTTCGCGGAATCTGTCGAGCGATGCGGCGCACTCGGCGCAATAGTCGGGCCGGGCATGGGTGCGTGTGGATTTGCCACACGAACGGCACACGGGGAGGGGGGTAGTCATGCGTCGGCCTCTGGTGGCGGGGCCGCCACGATGTCGAGGGTATCCTGCTCATAGCGTTCGTCGGTGTCATCATTCATCACGCTAAAGACATAGTGCGCTTGCTCTTCTGCGCTTTCCCTGTCAGACGCCTGTACCCGATACGTCTTTGTAATGGTGGCCCGGATTGTGACATTATACCACGGGTCTGCGCCGGGAGTCGTGAGTGGGGCGGTCATGCGTCACCTCCCTCTGCCTTCCCGCGCTTGCTCGCGTCCAGAATATCGGACAGCGAGCGGCGGAGCAGGATAATCAGCCCGGCCTGTCGCGCCGTCAATTTGATAACGGACCCGCTGGCATCATGCGACAGGGTAAGGGTGGGGGTGGGGGTGTCCGTATTTACGGACAGGGAAATGCCATCTACGCTAGTGGTGTATTGCATTTGGTGGTCCTCTGTCTGGGGTTAGATGCCAAGGATATCGAAGACGGCGAGGGTCGCCATCGCCCCGACGAACAGGGCGAGGGGGGCGTTCCTCTCCCACCACGACGGGCGTGGTGGGCGGGGCGGGTGGATGACGGGCCAGCGGTCGATACGCATGGGGATACCCTCGGGTTCGGTGTGTGTTTGGTTTCGGGATTTGTTCGGTGTCCTGAATCGAGGACACCTTATCGGGTGGCGGTGATACCCAGCTCTGCCTCGACCGCCTCCGCCAGATAGGTCACGGCGTCGGTCGTGTATTCGTCCAGCCATTCTGCCGCCTCTGTCGATGTCAGGCTATACAGAGAAGCCAATAGCGCGACGGCATCGTCTCGGTGATTCTGGACCCAAACCGCGACCCCCTGTTCGTATCCCTTGGTAAAAGCGTCCTCGACCTCGGACCAAAGGTCCGCGAGGATGGCATCGTCTGGGATATCCGGGTCAGCGGTATCCTGTGCCGGGGTGTCCTGTTTTGCGGACACGACCTCACGCCGGGCAGACTGGCTCCACAGGTCGGGCGAGGTATAGAGGTCGTCGAACATCCCGCGCCCGAAATCCACGGCATAGGGCGAGCGGGTGGGGGTGGGCGCCGCAGGGCGCGGCGCCGACCATGCGTAGGTATTCGACATCCATGCCCCCTTGTGCATCACGCCGACCTGTTTGTTGATAATGGCAACACGCCCGTCGCGGTGCGCTATCGCCAGCTTATTCCCCGTGCCGATAAGGTTGCCCATCATCGCGCCCCATGTCGGGTCGAATAGAAGGTCGGGGTTCGTGCGGGCAATCGGGCGCAGAAAGAATTCCACAAGGTGCCATGTGTCAGACATCGCTTTGTCATGCGGGTTGCCGATAGATAGCATCCCGTTGTGGGCGACCGCGATGTCCCGGGTGATAGGGTACGGGTGGGCGTTGTCGGCGTTCGTCGCCCCGTGGGTGGTCATGCGGAAATGCAGGATGCAATCGCGCCCGGCGGCATGGCGGGTATAGGCGTCCTGAATTTCGGACAGCGACCCGACCAATCGGAGCAGGTGTAGACGCTTGCCGTCGCCCCGGGCGATACCGAACCCGTCCGCATTGTGTGACACGAAATCGGCAATCTCGGCGCGGGTAAACGTCACGCCCTTGGGCTGGTGAATGAGCAGGCACATAGTTGGGATTCCTCTGGGGTGTGTGTGGGGTGTGTCAGGGTGTGGGCCTGTGTCGATTCGACACAGGGGGAGGGGACTAGGCGAGCATGACGGGGACGAACCCAGCCGGGAAGGTGTGGCCCCGCATCCGTTCCGCGAGGTAGAGGCGCAGATACCGGGTCCGCTTCCGCATAGCCGTGCTGTTGATGAAATCGAGGAAAGCGGGCGTCTTCAGGTTGAATCCGGCGGCCCCGGTCGGGTTGCAGAAATCCACGACGGCGTTCGTGAATTCGATAGCCGCCAGTACCGCGCTATACTTGAGCGACCCCCGGAAGATGCGGAATTCGATGGTCTTTGAATTGCACAGGTTGACGGCCTGATAGCGGTTGCCGTCGTTTTCGTGCGCGGTCCCCAATCGCTTGCGCTCGACCCCGCAATAGCGCGTCCCGTAGCGGCGAGCTACACCCTCGATTAGCTCGCGGTTGTCCGGGTCGTTCACAAAACAGACGACCTTGGACACCTGTAGGTCGGACAATCCCTCCCGGCTCACATGAACGTGCAGGCCGCAGGTCGTCGTGTCATGGGAGCGTAGCCCGCGCGTCATGGTCGGGGACAGGGCGACTTTCCACAGGCGCGCGTGGTCGTCTAATCCCAGCGGGGCCGTCACCATTTCAAACCCGTCCGACAGACTCCCGTCCGTTTCGAAATGCAACAGGGCGTCTGTGTGTCGCTCCGACGTAATGTCGGCGGCCTGATTGTTGACCCAATCCGCAATCCGCTTGGCAATCACGCCCCGGCTTTCCTCTGTCCCGCTCCGCCGCTCGACCTCTAGCTCGACCCCAAGGAATCGCCCCCCGTAGGACCGGGTAAAGGGGGACGGCAGGGGCCGCACCACGTTGCGGGAGGAATGATAGCTCTGAATCGGCCCCATGAAATAGGGCGAGGATTCCGGATTCCGCGCGGGCCGCTGGGGTGCGCTCTGCCCGATGGGGCGGGACCCTACGTACCGGGTAGGCTCGCCCAAAATTTCCGAATGGGGCAGAGTCGAGCCCGACAGCCACCGCCGCAGGGCGTTTTGGTGGCACGATGTCGTGCGGCTGTGGCGCATCGCATTGAGATAGACAACCCCGTCAATCCGGCGCAGGATTTCCACCGCATAGCTGTAGATAGACGACCCGTCTGTCCAGATGCTATTGTACCCAATCCGGGCGCGGTTGCGCTGACGCCCTCTCTGCCAAGCTCCTAGAACCTCTCTCAAATTCTGGCGCATCGTTTTTTCTCCGGGTGTGGGGCGCGCCGCGCGCCCCTGTGTGTAGTGGGTGGATTAGTCGAGGTAGCTCGACAGGGTGGCGATTAGCTCGCGCTGTCTCTCGACCTGCGCGGCGAGGGCGTCCAAGAACCCGACAGGTACCGCCGTCTCCCCGTTGCCGTTGCGAATGTTGCCGCCCTTGGTGATGCGGGTGGCTGTCTGTTCGCTAAAGCGGTTCGCGCACAGGATGCCGCAGGTGGCCACCTTGTCCATCATGCCGTCCCGCCGCTCTGTCAGCGAGATATAGATTCCATGCTGGGGGAATCCGACGACGAAAGGCGTGCTAGTCAGGGTCCGACGCTCCCAGTCAAGCTGGCTTTCCATCTCATCGAGGTGCTGGCGATTCGTCGCCAGCAGGTCCGTAATCGTCGCTACCTGCTCCGCCGTCAGCGCGCCCGTCTTCATCGTGTCCATCGTTTCCCCCTTGCGTTGAATTGTGTTTGAATCCTTGACGCAGAGGGATAATGGGGCCGTGCAAGCCTTGACGCAACAGCCAGCCACAGAAAGTTTTGTAACGAAAACGGGTGTGATATTTATCACATTCGGCTAAAGATTTTTCGTCATTATATGGTATAAGCGCAAATGTGTCCTGTATTTAGGTCATTTCGCGCAGGAAGCGTTATCGGCACCTCCCCCATACCCTTGCCGCCCTGAAGGGGTCGAGCCCGTCAGAATCGAACCTCGCGCAATCCGGAGGCATTTTGGGGCCTGTTCGGTTTTGCCTGTGTCATTTTGCGACAGGTGGGGCGAGCAGCGTCGGGACCGGACGGGGGCGCATGGGGTGCAGAATCCTGTGTCCTTTTGACACACTCTCCGCGCGCGCGTTCCTTTTGTGCGGAATGTCACACGGTGGCGCGTGTGTCCTGAAAACAGGACAGCTGGGCCGTGCGGGTCGGTGGTCGCGGTGGGCCGGGGGGCGGCTGGCGACGGGACGGGGGTGGCGGGTGGATGAATCGCGCGCGAGGGGGCACCCCCGGGGGTATGTCCCGCGCGCCCGCGACCGCGTCTGCTACCACCCTCACAGCCGCGAGTGGCGTCTGGTACAAGTCAGTGTTATCTTTATCGCATCACTGGACAGGGGGCACGATGGGGCGCGGGAAAGACGAGACGCCGCCGGATGAGCGGCGCGCGATGTTGGAGCGGGTGCTGGAGGGGATGACGAACGGGAAGACCGTGGCGGATACGGCGCGGGAGTTGAAGGTGCCGGCGGGGCGATTGCGGACGTGGTTAGCGCGGGACCCGGAGCTGTACGCGGAGTATCAGCGCGTCCGTCCGATGCTGGGGGCGGCGTTCGCGGAGGAAGCGATTCGGGTGGCGCGGGAGAGTACGACCCAGACGACGGCGACCGACCGGGTGCTGATTGACACGCTCAAGTGGGCGGCAGCCAAGTCAGCGCCGGGGGAGTACGGGGAAAAGCAGACGGTCCAGCACGAAGGGCAGCAGACGCTACAAGTCAAGGTCATCGAGGACGAGGTGCCGGTACGCAACGTCAAGGCGCTGAAGGAGGCGGCGGTGACGGCGGTGCTGGCGGCGGCAGCGAATGCGCCGATACACGTTCTCCCAGCGCCAGACCACGACGACATCGCGTGATGGGGTGTGAGAGGGTCTAAAATCGATTCTGCGGGCCTGTAACGGGGTGGGGGCTATCAGGGTAGCCCTGCACCCCGTTGAGGCGTTTATACGCCAACCTCGCGCAAAAGAGGGGCACATTCTCGCCGTAGCGCAGGACTGCGATTCAGCGCAATGGGATTTTAGGAGCGTGACGGAAAGGGGAGGGGAGAGTAGTTGTTGTTAGGGGAGGGGTTAGCTACGAGAAGCTAGTTACTAGTTACTAGTTACTAGTTACTAGTATACTAGTTACTACTAGGGGGCCTCCAAAAAATGACCCTTGCGCTGAGTGGGGTTGACAGTGTAAATTATACACTTGGGGCGCTATACGCGATTGCAGCCTAAGGGCTAGGCCCCGGATGGGTGGTAGTTTGCTGCCGCGCGGGTGGGGCAACGCAGCACCCCGGCGCGGTCGGTTGGTGGTCCCTTTCCCGAACGCATGGCGCAGACTGACGGCAAGCCAACCGAAGTCAGCATCCGCTTGCATCGGCTCCACCCGGGGCAGGTGCGGGTGGCGGAGCATCCGGCGCGGTTCCGGGTGGTCATGTGCGGGCGACGGTACGGCAAGTCCGCGCTGGGGATTCGGTTGGTGTGTGACGCGGCGTTAAAGGGGCAGCCCGTGGGCTGGTTCGCGCCGAGTTATAAGCTGGCACTGGAGGCGTGGCGGGAATTCGCCCAGCGGCTCCAGCCCATCATCAAGCGCCAAAGCGAGCAAGACAAGCGGATGGAGCTGGCGACCGGGGGCGTGATTGAGGTCTGGACGCTCGACAGCCAAGACCCGGCCCGTGGACGCAAATATGCCCTTGCCGTGATTGACGAGGCGGGGATTGCGAAGGACCTCTTGGAGGTATGGCAGGCCGCGATTCGCCCCACGCTGGTCGATTTGGGTGGGCGGGCGCTCTTCCTCGGGACTCCCAAGGGACGGCGACACGGCTTCGTAAGTTTGTTCAACCGGGGCTGGAGTACCGAGGACCCGGATTGGCAGAGTTTCCGGGCCAGTACGCTCGACAACCCGTATATCCCGGCGGAAGAGGTCGAAGCCGCCCGAGCGGAGCTGCCGCCCGAGGTCTTTCAGCAGGAGTTTGAGGGCATCCCGACCGACGACGGAGCGAATCCGTTCGGGTTGGAGGCCATCCGGAAGGCCGTCAAGGACTGCGGCACCGCCAAGCCAGTCGTGTTTGGGGTCGATTTGGCCCGCTCGATGGACTACACCGTGGTCTGCGGGTTGGATGCGTGGGCTAGGGTCGTGGTGTTGGAGCGGTGGCAAGCGCCGTGGGCGGAGACGAAGGCGAAAATCCAGACGCTGGTTGGGCGGACCCCTGCGGTCGTGGACGCCACCGGGGTCGGAGACGCCATTGTCGCGGATTTGCAGGTGATGGGGCTCGACGTGACGCCCCACGTCTTCACGCAATCGTCCAAGCTGCGCCTGATGCAGCGACTGATTGCCAGTTTGCAGGCCGGGCAGCTCAGTATCCCTGAGGGCTGGCTTTCGACCGAGCTGGAAACGTTTGAATTTCACTACACCGCGACCGGGGTGCGCTATGAGGCCCCACGCGGATATCACGACGACGGCGTGATGGCGCTCGGGCTGGCCTTGTATGGCTGGGACCGGGTGCAGGTGGTCGCGCCGGAGCCGGAAAAAATGGGGTTGGTCTTCGCGGATGACCCAGCCCTACACACCCCCGCCACCGCAATGACGCGCGCCGGGGATTTTGCGTCTCAACTGCCCTCGGAGGGCTGGTAGTATGGCGGAGCAGCGATTCATGGATGCCGTGGCCGAGAAAATCGGCGCGAAGCGCCGTCCGGCGATGAAGCGGAAGCCCGGCGTGGCGGTGATGATTGCCGTGGGGGGGCCGAAGGGTCCGCCGATGGCGAAGCCCGAGCGCGAAGAGCCGTCCGAGGACGAGAAGTCGATGAGCAAGGCGGAGAAAATCGCCGCGCTGCAGGAGAAGATTGCGTCCCTCAAGGCCGAACTCGCCCTGCTGGAGGACGAAGACGAGATGGAGAACGTTGAGGAAGAGGCGTATCAGGAAGACGCCGAGATGGAGTCCGAGGACGAGGACTGATGGCGAAGTCTCCGGCGTGGCAGCGAGCGGAAGGGAAGAATCCCGAGGGGGGCCTGAACGAAAAGGGCCGTGCCTCGCTGCGCGCCGAGGGGAGGGACATCAAACCGCCGGTGAAGCGGGCTGAAGCGGCCCGGTCCCCGGCGTCGGCCAAGCGCCGTATCGCCTTCTGTCGGCGCATGAAGGGCATGAAGGAAAAACTTACCAGCGCGAAGACGGCCAACGACCCGAATTCGCGTATTAACAAAAGCCTGCGGGCGTGGGACTGTTAACACGGTCTTCCCGTAGTTTCACCATGTAGCACAGGAGTACTACCATGCCAAACTTTCGGAATAGCTCGCAGGACACCATTGACGCCAACGGCGAAGTTGTCTCGCTGGCGTACCGCCAGTTTTTTAACGGCGGAGTCGGGGTGCAGCTGGTCGGAACCTTTTCGGGAACCATCCAGTTTGAGATGAGCATTGACGGCACGAACTTCGTGGCCGTGCAGACGACGAACGTGTCCACGGGCACAATCGCCACGACGGCGACGGCAGTGGGCGTGTACAAGTACGACGTGGTCGGGGCCTTGGTGGTGCGGGTCCGGGCGACGGCGTGGACCTCGGGCAGTGTGGTGGCGAGCGTGGTCGGGATGGCG
>Ga0181344_1000824_pt1 | contig 11944 bp, 14 predicted proteins | sample Su13VDMLBDD_FD_130098 | JGI IMG/M metagenome (GOLD analysis project Ga0181344, IMG submission 130098) | Freshwater viral communities from Lake Michigan, USA - Su13.VD.MLB.D.D | ecosystem: Environmental > Aquatic > Freshwater > Lake | place: USA: Michigan | collected 2013-07-15
AACACCCCAATAATTACTAACCATTAAATCAAATAGACAAGTTTTATATCCATCTGATTTTGATGTTCTTATACCATTTTTAACAGCAATTTGTGCAGCCTCACATCTCCAACCTAAACTTATTCCTATCTCATTCATTATATTCCTTTTTGTTTTAAAATATTTATAAAATCCGTGCAGATTGCATAAACTAAATTATTATTATAACCTTCTATAGATTTCTCATCGAGAAGAGGTATTATACAAGTATCATCTAATTTTAGATCTAAATTATGAACCCATATATGATTTGTACTTGTTAAAACAAAGTCATCGTTTGAGTGACAAAAATACTTTATATCACAATTCATTTTTTTAAACTCTTGAGCGGAGTACAAATCTTTACAATGGAACCAAATATTTTCTTTTCTATTTATTATCCATTCTTTTGATATAATCGTATCTGGTGTATCGTGTCCTAAATAGAAATTATTATCAATAAATCTAACATCTACTTCTACGTCATAACCCATTGATAACGTGGTATCTATATAAGATGGTTTATTTTCTCTGTCTGGGTAAATACCGTTGTAGTTACCTCTATGTGAAATTATTTTCATATTTCTTCTATTCTCATATTTTTATCATCTATGAATAAATCATAGTATGGTTTGTCAACTCTTAATTCGTGATGTTTAGCACCCCATTCATCTAGTTGTGCCTTTGTCAGATCATACCAGTTAATATTAGTTCTACTTCCTCTCGCGGTCCAGTAAACTATTGTGTTTCCTTCATCATAAAGTTTATTGATTTTCTCAATATTTTTCTTTATCGGTTTTGCATTACTATAAACTCTTGGTTTATCTGGTGTTTCACATATTGTTTCATCTATATCAACATAAATAATTCTTGTTTTCATCTTAATAATTCTTGTCTATATTTTTCATTTTTATCTAATAATAATTCTTCTGATTCTTCAATAGATAAAAAGTTTATTTTACCGGAGATTCCGGTAAATATTTCTGCAGATTTTTCACATATCTCAGTTGCAATAATGCACTCTTCAATTGTTTTACCACAAGTTATTATGCCGTGATTTTTCAGTAGAATTAGTTTTGGAAAATAACCTTCATTCTGAATAAAAGATTTAACTTCTTTTTCTATCATTTTAGTCAATTCAATACCTGGCATTGCATATGGTACTAAACAAGATTTAATACCATTAAATATTACTTGATCAGGGAATAATCTATTTGTGGCAAATGACTCACATAAATCGCTACAAAGTATTTTTAAAGTATTTACCGGATGTGTATGTGATACATAATTTATATTATCAAACCCAAGTAAAAATGTGTGAAAACTAAGTTCCATACTACCTTTCTTTGTAAAATTTGATATTTGATTATTGTTCATATCAAACTCAACTAGGTCATCTTTTTTTAGTGAGGATAATCTTGCACCACTTGCTTTAATTAGTAAACCTTTATCAGTTTTACCAGATATATTTCCTTCCATACCAACACAAAAAGGTGACACTTTTTTAGATAGTTCTATTAACTTTTTCATTTATTTTATATAAGTATTTAATACTAATGTTTTAAGGAAAGTATTAAAAATATAATATAATCATAGTATGAGTTGGTTGAATTTTTAATTATATCACATTTTTTATATTTATAGAATGTAATTTCATTAAAATCTTTACTACTATTATATTCAAATTCAATATTTTTTTCTAGAAGTGATTCTAATATATCTTTGATATTATATTTATTTATTATTAAAACTCTAAGAAATATAGTAGGTTCTTTTTCAAGATCAATTTCATTACTATCAGTGAAAAAATTCACAACTATATCCGATTTATTCCTTTGTGGATATACAAATTCATAATAATCTTTTTTACGTGACTCTATTTGTTCTAAAACTTGTTCCTTAGTATATCCTCTTTTAGTCATATCTCTTTTTATCTTCCAAGTGTGTTTAAGTGCATCATCAGTATCTACAAATATCTTTAAATTATAAACCCCATTATCACTAGAATATAGTGAGTGTAGTCCACACATTATAATATTATCGGAACTATCAATCTTTTCTGGTTCAGTGAACTTACCATTTTTATGATCATAATCAACCTGATATATAGTATTACCAATTTTTAGATCAAATATATCTTCACTCATCTTTGTCAAATAATTCGATTCGGTATTTAAGTGTGTAAATTTACTCCAATTATCATCACCTCTCTCCCATTTATGGTATCTATCACACTCTAATAAAAAACTAGATGAAAAGTAACCTTTTAACATATTACCTAATGTAGTTTTACCACTACCAGAATCTCCGGCAATAGCAAAAACATTACACTTTGATAATATCATGTTATAATCAATTGGTATTTTTTTAAAATCTACTTGATTACTCACTAAATGATGGTATAAAAGTGTTTCTGAAATACCTGTTTTATACTCTTGTATAAGAAGATTGAGCTTTTCATATATCTCAAAGTATTTATCCATTATATTTGAATTGCCATATGAAAATATATCACATATATACATATCGTCCTTATTTGATAGTTTATCTTTATCAATTTTAGAATCTTCAGGTATATAGACTATATCTTTTGTAATATCTTCATTAAATATATCATTTGATATTATATTTAGATCTGGTCTATATTTGATAACTAAATCATACTTACCATAATTTTTTTCATTTTCTTTTTTAATCTCATTTAGTTTGTAGTATTTAAACCATAAATTAAGTGTATTATTTACAGTCTTATCATTTGATAAAATAAAGTTATCTTCATTTAATAAACAAACTGGATTGAGTATTTCGGTTAGGTATTCTAAGTTTTCATCAGTATTCAAATATCTATCCTCTTTATTACTATTTTTAGTAATATGTATATATACATCGACATTTTCAAATTTATCCAACACCTGACTTTTAAGATTTGGTATATTATCTTTAAAGGTTCTTAAATAACCAGATATTAATAGAGCAACATTCATATTTTTTATTTATTTTTTAGTAAAAATCAATTATATTCCAATTTGATAAATGAATTGGTTCTAAAATTGTTACTTTATGGGTTGGTAAACACCCACCTGGTCTACCTATTAATCTATAAAGAAATATATTCTTTTCACTAAATAGTTTATACTTAGCATCAATCATATAACAGAATGATGCCCATACAGAATCTATTAAGTGTAATTCTTTTGCATTTTCTAAAACTTTTATTGTAATGAAAATATTATCTGCTAATCCTGTTAGATTAATATAATTAATACCTTCTTTTCTTACTATATTTAAACTCCTTCCAGAATTACGTGACGGATCTTCATTATATAATATATAATTTTCACCATATTTTTCAATGAAATCGTTATAGAATATATTTTCAGAGTAATCATCTCTTTCAAAGTCAAAACAATCTACTCTGTTTAAATAGTCTATTCCATAATATGTATAAAATCCTTTTACAAAATGTTCTGTATTAAAAAGTTTTGGATAGATAGATTTATACTCATCTTTTCTATAATGATCTGGAAAACCATGAATTAATAGATCATATTCATCTAATTCTATTTTTAAATTTTGTTTTAAGTAATCTAACAAATATAAACTTCCATTATTTTCCTTATCTAATATTTCCTGTTCTACATAAATTACATCAGTATTATTAGTATTTCTAATAAAAAAGTCAACATTTTTTTTTAAATTTGATGAGATTACTAGTATAAGTTTATCATAAGATTTATTATAGTGTTTTACTAAAGAGATACTATTTATAAAGTCGGTCCATGCTTGATGAAAGAAAATTATTCCTTTTTTCATTATCTTTTAATACTTTTATTGATAATATTAAATATATTATCTTGATTATTTAATTTCATTTTTTCAATAGTTTTATATAATTTATCACTTGAAAAAATACTATTCCAGTAGTATTCATAATTATCCTCTACTTCTTTTAACTTATCTAAAATATCATCATATTTACACCATATAATAAACTCATTATATGGTATCTTATCTCTAAGGGGAACGTCTTCACTAATAACAATAACTCCATTTAGTAATGCAGGTAGAACTCGTAATTCCTCAAATGTATGATGATGATCTGTCTGTCTAATATTTAGTAAGATTTTTGTTCTAGAGTATAAGTCCTTAATATCTTCACTAGAAAAACAGTTAGTTACATTTTGTGATTCTATTTGTCTAAGTTGAATATTATCGAGTAATTTTTTCCTTCTAGGTTCATATATATTATAGAATAGTGTAACACATTTTATATCTCTATTGTTAATTTTAACATCATTATATTCATAAAGGATAGGAGAAACATAGGTGGTTTTTAATAAGTAGTCTTTGAATATATCACAAGATGATATATTTTCGATATTTGGTATACTATAGTCTATTACTATATCAAAGTTATTTAATTTATGAAAATCTGCTATTCTAACATGATAAAAGTCATCGTCGATAGCTATTTTACCTTTTGGATCACCATTAAGCCCTCTACCACCTTGTTTAACAAGTGTATGTTCAAATTGAATCTGTACTTTAATTGTTTTACTATCATTATCAAAATTATAATCATAATCACCAAATATGATATTTATATTATCTTGATTACTTTGTAGATATTTTTTAAGTAAACTTGTACAATAGTTATAATATTCTCTAGTATGAATAGGTTGTTCTTCTGTATAGTAAATATAATTATTATTAATTTTATCTAAAATCATAAATCAATTGTTCTTTCTGTTTTTTGTTGTGCTCTTTTTGCAAAATATGATGGTACATTTGATAATAAATCAACTGAGTGACAATCGTACTTATTTATAACATCATTAAGATCACAATCTAGTGAATGATTCTCACCATCATTAAGTTCCAGTAGGATTCTAGCCATATATCTTTCTGAAGCGCAACTTTGATCTCTTACAGTTATATTTAACTGTTTTATATATCCAAATAATTGCTCTGTTTTTGTGGTAGATATTACAAAACTTGTACACCAACAAAACGTCATCTCATCTAATCTACCTTTTAAACCTAGTGATTCTAATAAAGGAATATATTGGCTACTATATCCAAATTTAATTTCATCATTAACTACACCACCAACTAGTGGACATGCTGTTACATTTCTACTATATAACTCATTAAAATCATATCTATTTTTTATTATAAAGGTATCTTGGGTCATTGTAATATAGTCATAATTATTATAAAGATCATTTTCTACTAGATATTGTAAACCAACCGTATAAGCACCTAGTTCAAATTTACATTCTATATTATTATCTAATAAAACCACATTTTCATATTTTTTAAGATTATTAAAAATGTCATCTTTATTTACAGAGTTATTATCAACAACTATAATAAGACTATCTTTATAAAATGTATTAATATTATTAATATAGTACTCAGTATATGATTGATAACCTCTATAATATTTGTGTGCTATAATAAAAACTATTTTATTTTTATCGTTTAAATTCATATTTATTTAATATTTTTTCTATGTAATATTCTCTTACATTATTATCCATTTCTTTATCTTTTGGAAGAAGTTAATTTTTTTTATATATTATTATAGTTGAGTTCTACCATTGATAAATAGATTAAAATCATTTAGATCTAAACCCCAGGCAGAATTTAATCCATTATCTAGTATAATACATTCACTTTTTGGTGCACGAACTTTATTATAATCTATTTTGTCATTCCAACCAGCAACTATTTCGTTAGTATATGATATGACTAAATCATCTAGTAATACTTCTTCTATTTCACCTATAATATCTTTATATTTGACTCTCATCCACCTTTTCCAACTACCCTCTTCTAAATGAAATGTTTCATCATAATAAAATGTTTTTACTTTTTCAAAACAATACTTGAATCTACTATTTATTTCTAAAAAATTCGGAGATACTATACATATTAATTTACAACTTTCTTCACTAAATAAAACATTACATAAACCACCACCTATTGAACCAGTTACAACATCAGCATTGTTAAACAGTATTATCTTTTCAATAGTTGATAATCTTTCTGAAAATACTTCTTCAAATCCCTGTGATAATAACATTTCAACTAATTTATCTTCATTATCTAATTTTCTTCTTGTTGTATAGTTTGTACCTATATTTGATGTATCACCATGTATCCAAGTTCTTCTTGATATGTATATTTTTTTAGGTAATTTAGTAACATCACCATCGTAAATATTCTTTGCCTTTAAAATTATTGATTTATATAATTCAAAAATTTCATTTCTTGGTGGTAGATTTGAATCTATACCGTGTGTATAGGAAGATGATACATATACTTCTTTATAAGAAGTTTTTTTATTTAGGATAAGTATTTCTTCATCTTTAATATTTAAAAGATCTAAAAACTCTGTAACAAATCTATACATTTTTTTATCCGATTGGTTTGGATAATTCATTAATAACTTTATGTTAGGAATAGATTCTTTTATCTTAAAGTAAGATATTATATATGGTAATGTATCATAAATAAAATGATAGTAATTATCTGTGTTATATACAAAATAAAATAATGGATTACTTTCTATAAAGTCTATTGATACGTTAATTTCATCTTTGAATTTTATTTCACTATCTTTTAATGACATTACTTTCTCAGTTGAGAAGTTTATTATAGAATTATTCATTTTAAATAAACAATTAGGATAGAAGCCATTACCATAAGATTGAACATTATCAAACTTATAAATATTTATATCTCTATCATTGTCATCCTTTCCAAAAATAGTTTTATACGGATTTATATCTGACAAGCTCTTCATATTACCAGTAACAACCATTATCTGTTGCAAGTCCTCTATAACCATTAGGTTTTTCATCAAATGATCTTGTCCAATGTTCATTATAATACTTGTTAACTTTTTCCCATCCGTCCCATCTTTCTCCTTTTATACCAAATAATATTTGTAATTCACCACCCATATAGATTGCAGATTTATTCATATTATTTTTAATGTGTGCTACCAGTGGCAAACCATAGTGCGAACATCCTAATATTGCAATATCAAAGTCTAATTTTGATATATCATCTCTCATTGTCTCAAATGTTTCCTTCCATGAAGAATGTGGCATAGTATTACCGACCGACCAATATGGTTTATAAGTTATTAGTTCAAAATCTGGTAATTTACCAGAATGCTCACCACTCCATATTAAATCTTTTTTAAGATATTGTGACTTTATTGTTTCTTCAAATGGATATATAATCAGAACTTTCTTACCTTCTAATTCTTTAGTCCAAAAGTTAGTGTGTACATAAGGACATAAAACTTCACAGTCTATTTTTGTAGAGTCTTTAGAAAAGTTATTAAAGATATTAATTTGTTCATCATATACTAGTTTATCACCATTATAATGATACCAAAGAACTTGTAAATCTGCACTAGATATCCCTTTAATATATTCTTGCATAAAGTATTCCTCAGTACCACCATATACTCCATTATTTAATAGTTTTTCTCTTAAAGTAGGTGCATATAAATTTCCAGAAAAGAGAAATCCATCACATGTGTATTCCATTCCACCTTTGATATACCAATCAACCCATCTAACCTCTGCAAGTCCTATTCTACTTAAAGAAAAAACTTTATTTTCCTTTAACATTTTAGAGATAATATCATTTGCTGCAGCACCTCTATCTCCTACTAATTCTTTCATATTTTTATTTTATTTTTTTAACAGGAACACCTACATAAGTTCCACTATTTGGTATGTTCTTAATAACTGCTCCATTAAGTCCTATTATTATATCACTACCAATTTTAATTTTTTCTCTTATTGAACTATTTGAACCTATATAAACATTATCACCTATTTCACAATCTCCCGAAACAATAGAACCAGGCATTGCGCTAAAGAAGTCACCTATGATAGTATCATGTCCAATCTGAACACCTCTATTAAGTATAGTATGTTTTCCTATTTTTATATTTGTTGTTATTACACAATATGGGCCAATATACGATCCTTCTCCAATAACTATATCATCTGATATAATACTTGTAGGATGTATAAATGAGAAATACTTTGTATCTTTTGGTAGAGAATCTTTAACTTTCTTCCTTAAATTAGATTCACCAACACAAATCATTATTTCATAAATACTAGTGTCAAATTTACTTATAGGTTTTAAAAGGTCATTACTGAACTCATCATCTACAAATATATCAACAGGTTCATTTAGAAAACTTATTACTTCGCGTGCATGACCACCATATCCAAATATTGCTTTTCTCATTTCTTTGTGTATATCTCAAATTTTGATAAATCTGGATATGGTAATTCCAAATCTTCATTACTTTTAGGAGTTCCATCCATATTATAAAATTGACCCATTAATAACATTCCTCTTGCTGCCAATTCGGGCATCATATAGAAATTCCAACCTAACATATCAAGATTATCATCATGATATGAACATTCTCTTCTACCACTATATCTTGCTCGTTTGAACCAATGATACGCTTCTAAACTATCTGTTAATATAGCACCACCTTTACTTAATTTAAAATGTTTGTAAGGACCTGTAAAGGATATACACATATGAGTTCCTTTTTTATACATTTTTGATGTAAATGAGAGTGCAGAATCCCAAACATTTGTAGGTTCTAGTTGATAAGCACCTTTTATTGTCTTACCTTCAACCTGTCTAAATTTAACACTAGCTCCTGCGTGTATTATTTCACACGGAACACTTGGATAAGTTCTATTTGGAATTGTTATTTCCATACCGTTTACTTTTTCATACATAAGTGATAGAAATAAAGCATTACTTTGATTATCTACAGTTACAACATAAGGTGCACCAGTGTAATCAGATAAAGCTTTTTCAAAATCCTCTGTTATTTTATAAATTCCGTTTGCCATATTTTTATTTTATTTTTATTTTACAACCATTTATCAATTAGATATTGGTGAACATTTTCCATATTACCTCTATATAGAACCGCCCACAGTCCACAATTTCCACTATGTGTAATTAGATGTTCACATTTAGATACACAAATAGTTGCTGCTAAAAAATTTGCACCAAAGGAAGGTAAACTATTTCTATCAATTACATAATGTACTGCAGTATTACTTTTATTTATACGTGGTATCTCCTGAAAGTAGATTGAGTCATCATATATTTCTAGAAACTTATCTAAGAATTCAGTTTCATCAGTTTGTACCAAAAACTTTAAATTTGGATTTTTACTTTTTATATCTGCACATTTTTCTAGAAATTCTTCATGTGATGCTAACTTAGTTTCCATTGATTTATCATTACCTCTGTATAAAACAGAACATAAATTTTTATAATCTAAGTTATACTTTGATTCAAAATCATTAACTATATTAGTTACATAATCACTAATTTGAAAGTATTTATCAATAAATGGTTTAATATCATTTATACATACTGTTCGATAATCAGAAAATTGTGGAGAACTACCATCATCTGGAACAACTATGTCTATGTATTTATCATAGATTATGTTCATATCATTATTTTTATAGTATAAACTACTCAAGTCAGTAACATCTTTTTTATAGAAAGAATATTGACTACTTCTATCTACATTTTTTGGTAGATTTTTATAATTATTATAGAATCGTATTATATTAAATAATGCAATAGATGTACAAGAGAAAAATCCAGCATTATGTTTTACATAAAGTGTATCATTATATATGTGTAAATTTAGTTCTGGGGCAACCGATTCCTCAGAAAAGTAACCTTTATTCATTTATTTTATTATTTTTTTAATTCTTTTAGTTCATGTATATGTTCCCAAAAGAATTTTTCAGCAGGGTAGAAGTCTAGTTCAATACTATCTTCTCTCATTGCGACAGGTTTGCCATACATCCCACCACGTCCATCTGCAGGAAATCCTTGTTTAAGTGCTAATTCAGTATTTTCAGGATCATATTTATTTTTAAATATCCATCTTGCATTCCAAGGTGTATATTTAGAATGTGTAGTATCTTTTTCCATACCTTCTGAATTATTTTCATCTAGTACATAGTAGAAAGATTTTACAAAAGGTGTGTTTAATGATGGTATATTTTTTTGATATTTTCTTTCCCATCTAAAACACCAATCACCATCTTCTTCACCAAGACCTATTAGTCGTTCGTCAAAGAATCCAACTTCAAATACTTCCTCTCGATTTACATGAAAGTGGCTAAAAGAGTTGTTTATTCTAAAAGATGAGGTTGTTTGTTTAAAAACTTCTTCTATTTGTGAGAAAAATGTAGGTTCTATTGTTATATCATCATTCATTACAAATACATTGTTGTTTGAAGAATGTATAATTATATTATTCCACATTTTTGATAAACCTTTAAAATGGGGTGTAATTAGTGGATATATATTATCGTACTCTGAAATAAACTTTAATATGTCTTTTCGATAATTTTCATTTAATCCAGTACCGTACTGTGCATTTATATAAACTATAACTTCTAAATCTGGTTTCACAGATTTAATCTGTTTAATTAGTGGTTTGAAGTATTTTTCAAATCTATGTTCAAAAGTTGTTATTCCTATTGTATATTTCACTTTTTTATTCAAATATTTTATATAAGAATGATTTTATATTTTCAATCTTATTATTTTCTGGTATATTATAGTCAGTAAACCAAGGTTGGTTTAACAGTTCCAGATATTTTTTATCATTATTATCAAGGTATTCAATATAATTTATGACACTATCAATAGAGTCAAAATCATATACATTGATGAATGATTTAGTATTAAATTCTTTTCCTATCTCCGGATTTCCCCAGTAAATTGGAATAGAGTTTACCGTCATTGGTTCCATTATCTTTTCAGTTGTATAACCAGGATGTTGAGGTCTGTAAGCATTATTTTCAAATGCAATCGAGAACTTATATTCTGATTGAAAATTTACCTTATTATCAACTGCATATCCTATATTATTAGCAAATCTACCACCAGAATCAACTTTTTTATATTTAGATAGTTCAGTATAAAAATTATTTCTTTCTTGACAACCATTGTTAGAAACAACAAAGTTACAAAACTTACGTTTAGCTAAACTCTCATCAATGATCTTAGGTCTTTGTAGTTCATAGTAACCATCATACAATAAATAATGTGGTAGTCTATAATTTCGTTCATCATCTAAGTAATCAAATGAAAAAGAATAATCACAATAATGTAAAGGTGGTGCTATGTTCTCACCAGTATAAAATATTTTCTTACATTTATAGTTTAAGTGTTTATTACCAAAAATTGAAAAGAATAAGTAATCTGGGTTTTCTGTAATAACTACTTCAAATTCATCTTTAAGAAGATTATAAAAATAGTTATTTGTTTTATCGAATCCTCCCCAAAAATCTGAGAAATCTATTTTAATTTTTCTTTTCATTAAGGTGTTTGTTGATTTTTTATATCATGACTCATCATAATTTTAACTAGATTTTCAAAGTTGACCTTTGGTTCCCAACCTAGTTTTTCTTTAGCTTTTGTGTAGTCTCCTAAAAGTACATCAACTTCTGCTGGTCTATAATATTTTGAGTTTACTTCTATAATAGTTAATCCATTATCTAAAATACCTTTTTCATTTACACCTTCGCCTATCCAGTTGATATTCCATCCACATTCTTTACAAGCAAAATCAACAAAATCTTTAATTGAATAAGTCTCATTAGTTGCTAAAACATAATCGTCTGGAGTTTCTTGTTGTAACATTAACCACATACCTCTAACATAGTCTTTAGCATATCCCCAGTCTCTTTTAGAATAAAGATTACCTAATTTTAATGTTTGAAAGTCTTCACCATTTTCAATCGATTTTTTAATCTTAGCTAATGCTAGTGTGATTTTTCTCGTTACAAATGTTTCACCTCTTCTTTCACCTTCATGGTTA
>Ga0181344_1000825_pt1 | contig 11942 bp, 10 predicted proteins | sample Su13VDMLBDD_FD_130098 | JGI IMG/M metagenome (GOLD analysis project Ga0181344, IMG submission 130098) | Freshwater viral communities from Lake Michigan, USA - Su13.VD.MLB.D.D | ecosystem: Environmental > Aquatic > Freshwater > Lake | place: USA: Michigan | collected 2013-07-15
ATGTATTTAATACATCACCATTTGAATCTGTAATACTAATTACACCAGTTCCCGAACACAAACCACTAAAGAAGTTGGATGATTGACTGGCACCATAATTAACTTGATATGTGTATGGTGGAATTCCACCTGAGGCATTAACCGTTATAGTTCCATTACATGAACCTAAACATGTTTCATTTGTTTGTGTTAGTGTAGCAAATAAAGGTGCGGTAGAACAGCTTCCACTAATCATATTCCAATTCTCACCAATTACTGTCGAACCAATATTTGTCCAAGAACCAAGTGGTGAATAACTCAATGTTGAGTTAATCATTATTCCTGTTCCCGTCCAACCTGATAAGTACCAATATCCATTTGTTGGGTTGAATACCGTATTAAATGATGTACCCGTAAAGTACGGATAGTATCCATTATAACCTGCGAATCCAAAATTAAATTGACTTGAGCCGTTGTAGTTTTGTAAACAAATTTGTGATGGTGCGCTCGGTACAGGTGTTGGTGTTGGAGTTGGTGTAGATGTCATTGTTGGTGTTGGTGATGGAGCAAATACATTACAAGTTGTAGTTGCAGTATAATCACCATAGTAATCAATTACTGTTGCTGAATACACCCCAGCAGTTACACCTGTTAGTGATGTAGTATTTTGAGCACCATTACTCCAAAATATTGTGTATGGTGCAGTACCACCAGTTATTAACAGACTCATTGACCCATCATTTGCAGATGTTGAGGATGCCGGTACCGTTAAACAGTTTACACCCATCGGGAAGATGGTTACAACACTACAACTATTTCCACTTATTACTGACATATTAACATCCTCCTCCTACGTTACAGATAAAACTAATACCATCGTATCCGTCATTATAATAAATTTTACCACTTCTTTGGAACCACCTACCAGGTGCAAATGCCGTTGTTAAATATACATTTGTATACATGATTACCCCATCATTTAATGTAGTTGCAGAATACGGAGTATAAAGAGTAATTGCCGTACCACCACCAGTTAAACCGCAAGGAGCACAATCAACACCAAAAGACCAAAGGACATTCCAAGCCCTATATGATGGTAATGGGATAGGTGCGCCTACACAAGCGGCACATGAGTTATATACTGTTGATGGTGTTCCAAAATAATTACCCGTATAATCTGTTCTGATATATCCTGGTGGTGATGAGTATGGTGCAGTAAATGCTCCAACATAAGACCAACAGGTTCCACTGTAATTAATTGTTTTACCAGTTGTAGTTACACCAGATATTGGTTGTGTTTGAACAACTACTCTGTTACTACCTGTACATGCTGAGAAAACATATAAAATATTAAGTGGTAATGATGATGTTGGTGTTGGCGTTACAGTGGGTGTAACTGTCGGTGTTATCGTACTTGTTACTGTTGGTGATGGTGTTGGTGAATATGCTGAACAATCAACCAATTGGTTTACAATACCATTAAAAGTAATAGTTGATGAACCTTGTAACTCTCTAACATAAGTGACTGCAGTTAATCCTGTTGTACCCGCACTAAAATTAAAATTACCAACAAAAGTAGTACCTGTGGTGATTGGTGTACCACCTGAAAGTAGTAAATCATCTACATAGTAAATTGATGATGTTGTACAGTCAATAAGTTCTTTGACAGTACCGCAATCAAAATACTTGTCTACGATTTGATAAGTAACGGTTCCCGTTGGCATTTAATTTTATTTATAGTATAAGTATTTATTAAGTTCCTTTTTTTAGGATTCCTTCCTTAAACTACCATCATAAAATTCAAATCTGTCATGTTCTGTTGGTGTTAAAAGTAACATTGCGGGTTTGATATTTTTTTTGATTGTTTCTTGGAAGATATAACTCATCCAAGTCTGTTCAAAAGGATGTGCCCATTTTTCAGTTAAGAACATTTTTTTGTTTCCTGTTTTAGTCACAACTTGTGGCCAATTACAGTAATATATATCACCATCAATAAATGGTATACCATTATAACTTCTTATATTATTAAATTTTGTTCTTGGAGCGTTTGGGTCTTGTCCTTGGATAGGTAATTGATTCTTTTCAGGCCAATGAGATTCTCTAAATGATTGTGGTACATTATACCAAGACCATTGTACCCCATTATCACCATAAAATTCAGAGTAGTTAAATTTTATAAAGTCGTAATTATATTTCTTAGATATTTCAATTACGTTTTTATAAAGATTTGGTACATATCTATTAAAACCGTTTCTACATACTTCACCTACCTTTGGATAAAAGAACATATCATCTTCAAAGAAGAAGTAAAAATCAAAATTGTTTTTATCGGCATGTTCAGCAATAAATTGTCTACCACCACAGATACCTAAATTATCTTTTTTAATATGTTCAAAACCAAACTCATTACATAACTCACTATATCTTTCAGTTGTTTCTAAATCTGATGAATTATCTAACAAATATTTTTTTGGTTTATCCAAAAAATCCTTATCATACCAAATCATGGATTCAATTAAAGTTTCAAATTGTTTTGGACTATTGAATGTGATAACATATAATGCCGAATTGTTTTCATCAAAGTTATCATTTTCAGTGATGATATTTTTTTTGTTTTTTCTTTCAAGTCTATCATTTTTCAAGTCCTCAAAGAACTTACCAAATAATCCATTAGATTCAATTTCAAAATAGTCTACCATGTCAGCATGTTTGTATACCATAATTGAGAATATACTTTCTTCGGTACCCATTAAATTTCTATTTAAAGTGGACTGTAATAAACCGTAGTATATTGAGTTTATATCGCCCAACGTATTTTTAGGACCACCAAAAAAACCACCACGACCAACTAACTCTACTTTTTGACCTGCAATCTTATTAATTTCATCAAACTTAAAGCCATGTATTTCATTGTTGGCCTCATATGGAAAACAAACAAATGAAAATTTATTTACGTACTTTGGTAGTTTGTCAAACACTTTGTCGTGTGTAAAATATCCAGGGTGTACAGTATTTGTTAATCCAGCATCAATCCAAAACATATACTTAGAATCAAATTGGTCCATGATTTTAGCATCATGAAGAAGGAATATCTTTGACATAACCAAAGGATTATACATATCCAATTTAGCCTGCGTTGATTCACTTAACCAACCAGCTTGTCCGTACCAATCAGGATTGGTTCTAATACTTTGTATTTTATCGTAGAATTCACCTTTAAACCAATTTTGATGTCTAACGATGAACATAGTGTTTGATTTATTTCTGTATCTCCAAACAAATGATTCTAGTTCAGGGTCCCCAAAAATAATCATATTATTATCAACCTCTAAAAGTTGTTTAAATTTCTCTAAGTAATGGTCAAATGACCTTGACCATCCTTCTGATAACGTATCTCTTTTTATATTCCATAATCCTGTTACCAAAGTAACACCTGAATTATTTGGTTCTATTTTTTCAATTACTTGAGTAATATTATTTGAATTTAAATCATCTACTATTTCTAATGGCGATGCAGTAATATCCTGACCAACAAACTCATGATAATATTTATGAACTTCAAATGATGTAAGTATATTTTGTTTTTGTTCATCATTCAAATTTACCCACTCTAATCTTATTAGTTTAGGTCTAAATTTATTTAAATCTAACTGATTAAAAATTTGATAATCATGCCCTTCAGCATCAATCTTTAAAACATCAAACGATGTAATATTATGTTTTTCTAATAGTGTTTTAAAAGTAATACAAGGAACATCAACTATTTTTCCATACTTTTCAACCACTTCTCTATCACCCTCACTACCTAATCCATTTTTTGGTGGGTATACTGCACTCATACCGTAAAAACAAGAATGAACCAATCCTGTGTCAATTACCTCTTGGTCTATTGTCATCATTTTAATAGTGCCGTCAACTTCTGAAATTGCGGCATTTTCAAAAAGATTACCGTCCAAACCAATATTATTTTTTAATCTTTCAAATAAGTATGGAATTGGTTCAACATACAACCCTTTGAAATCATACGAATTAGTATACCCTATAAGTTCATCAAAGAGTACTCCATCCATAGCACCTATGTTTATACTAAAAAGTTTTTCTCCTTTTCTACCATAATGATGTAGAACTCTGTCAAAAATGTCTGTCATATACTTAAAATTTTATCAAAAAGATGCACAAAGTGCCTCATATTTTTTATTGAATCCACATTGAATTGTGGTGTTTTTTTCCAGTAATCATCGTGATACCACGTATCAAATTGCCATGTAGTAAATTTTTCAGGATTCTCCATAACCATATATGAAATCATAGCTTCATGATTTAATATAGAATCTTTACTCAATGTTTTTTCCGCTAAAATATCAAACTCATTAAAATACCATTTTAATAAACTTACACTACCACCCAATATTCCACCAATAGAAATTGAATTACCTACAAATTTTTTGTCTAAAATTTCGTTAGAGTATGTCATATTGTGAAAAAACAAAGTAATGGAACAGTTAATTAATTTTCCATCAACCCAAGAATTTAATTTAGGAATAAGACTTTCATTGAAAAGTCCTACATATGAGTAGTTTTCCCAAGTTTTTGATAGTCCATCTATTTTATCAGCATAAGGGTTATACCTATCTAAAAACAATCCCGGATGTGATAATCCACAGTCAATCCAATAAATGTAATCGTATGACTCATCATATTCTTTTTCAAGTAGATAAAATTTATTCCAATCAATTTCGTGATACATTTTAAAATTATCCGTTTTTGCCTTTATATTCGACATTCTTTCTGCTTTAGGATAATCTCTCAAATTAGAAACTTTAATTGTGACGTTTGTTAATTGAAAGTCGTTACAATAATTCTGTAACAATTCCAATTGTTCTTGATTACAATATAATACAATTTCATTTTTTGTATTAGCAATTGTTCTAAGTGAATGTAAATACCTTTCATGTCTTGCGTATGCTTCGTGCCCATAAAATGGGAATCCTTTTATGTCAGTATAAAAAGCGGTAACTAATTTTGTTTTCATTTATTTATAAAATAATCTTGTAGAACTAATCCATCTAATTCTGTTTTATGATATACTTCTAACGCATCTCTTAGTGTCGATAAAATTGGTTTACCATCAACATTAAAAGATGTGTTAAGTAACACCCCAACACCCGTTTTTTCTTCCATTTTAGTTAATAAATTATATAACCAAGGATTTTGTTCTTCAGTAACTGTTTGTACTCTAGCAGTACCATCTACGTGTGTGATTGATATTAAAGTTTCTCTCCACTCTTCACGGACTTTAGGACAGAATCCCATCCATCTACTCTCACCTTCAAACTCAAAATATTTTGATACGTCTTGTAGTCTTACAACAGGAGCAAAAGGTCTATACCATTCTCTGTGTTTAACTTTATTGTTTAATGTGTCCTTCATGTTTGATTTTGTTGGGTCACAAATAATACTTCTATTTCCCAACGCTCTTGGTCCGTGTTCTGAATTACCTCTGACAACACCAACAATTTTTCCACTTACGATAAAATCAATTAATTTGTCATCATCTAATGGTTGACTGGTCCAATGACTTTCTAATACTGACCATAAGTTATCAATATCCAATATCGGGATACCCGCATATGTTAAATCAATAGCTTGTGTTGGTTTTAACTTTGATAGTAAAAGACCCGAAGCGATTCCACAATCATTTGGATTTGGTGGAACAAATACTGGTCTATCTAACTCTTGTTTTAATCTTGTATTAAACAGAATATTTAGTCCACATCCACCAACCATAATTAACGGAATATTTGGGTATTGTTCTAAATAAGGTCTTATTAATTCTAATGTAACTTCTTCAAATGCAATCTGTGAAGTTTTAGCCAAATCCCAAGCATCTTTACCCTCTAATCGATTACTTTTATCAAAGACTAATCCGATTTTTTCACCTAATGTTTTTAATAACTCTAAATAATTATTACCGTCCGGTTTTGATAAATAATATTCCTTCATAGGTTCTAACCAATCCTCTCTTAGTTCACCATAAGAACAAAGACCCATGATTTTACCTGAATAAACTAAATTACCAATATTAAGTGCGGGTTCAAGTTTAATGTCTTTTAGATAATCACCAAACGACATATAAGGGAACCCCATATCAATTCCGAGTCTAACAATCTCATTTATTGTATTTCTATCGGATGCGTGGTATACGTTAAAAAAACCATCATTTCCACCACCATCATAAGAAACTATTAAAGCTTCTTGATAATCAGTCTGATAAAAACCACAAGCAGCATGTGATGCATGATGTAACAATTGTTCGTAGTTTTTAGCCGGTATTAATTTTTCGTAGTGAACTTTTTTTGAACCTTCAATTGTATCGGTGTTTAGGTAGTAACAATTTTCATATTCGGAAATGCCATATTTTTTTTCTATCCAATTACAAATTTCTTTTAATAAAAAAGGTCTTGTATGTGAAACCAAATATTGTGCATATCCTGCGTTTTTTACATTTAAAAAACGCTCAACTTCAATCACACATAATATTTTACTATTATCCTCTACAACTACAGTAGAGTTATGTGAACCATAAAAAGATATATTAGCCATTATAAAATTTTTTCAAACATAGTTTCAATGTTTAGGTGTGGTATTTCAACCGAGGGTTTATCACAACCCAAAAAATTACAAAACGGTTCCCATCCGTCTTGAAAATTATATATCAATAATTCTTTATTATTTTCTCTAATAATTGAAAGGGCTTTTTGTTTGTGGGATTCAAATAATGTTAGATAATTTGAATTGTCCATGTAAGATTCATTAAAACATTCATGAAGAGACAATATATCTGTTAAAGTACTTTTAGGCATAGAACTTCTTGTTTCTTCGTTGGTATATTGATTATACATTCTTGTATAATTTAAATGAAGATTAACTTTTTTCCAAGACTCAAATACCTCCGTAAAATCTCTATCAATATAAATAAATTTCGGGTTTATATTTTCTATTTTTAGTACTTTCTCAATAAAAGATGGTACAAAACAAGGTGTATCAGCAAAGAAGTTTTTACCGTTTTCTAACTCCCTTTGGAAAGTGTTTATAGGTGCGTGTATAAATGTTATACCGCACTCGTGCGCCATCCTACACAATGATTTTGTACCTGTACGTGGTAATGAAATAACAAAATAAACGGTTTTCATTATAGATTACCTGTGATTCTTTCACACCATCCTTTGGATTCTGAGTGAGGCCACACAACCCAATATTTAGGTTTTATTGCTGTTTGAAACTCTCTCCAAACTTTACAATAACCATCAGGGTCATTCATCATTCTTTGGATTTCAGATTTATCAGCATCTTTTCTGTAAAGTGTGTCATCATTTTCAGCATGGAATGCAACAACCCAAAAATCGTAGTCTTTTTCCGGTACAGAAGTATAATTAACATCTATACAATGTTTGAATACTTGAGCGAAACTGTTTTTCCAAGTTTCTTCATCCCCATAAAATTCCATACCTGGATTAGGTGGATATTTTTTATCTAAGGTTTCTTGTTGTACCGCACGTCTTTCAAATAATAATCCCGCATACTCTTCATATTCTCTTAAAGTTCTTACAGTACCGAAACCATACTTACCTTCATGTCCTTCTTGTGATTCACCATCCATACCAAATAACTTTCTGTTTGTTAGATGTGAATGATTATTTTTATTTACCCAATCCTTATCATCGTCCCATTGTTTAGTTCTTCCCTTACGTGTGTATTCGTGCCAAATCAAAACTTTATGTGGGTGAAACAAATCATAACCCCACGTGAAAGCTCTTACAGCTATCGAAATTTCTTCACCATGAAAATAATATTCAGGATTATGTTGTACTTCATTTGAAAACTCACCAACAGTAAATGTGTAGTGAGCTGAATAAAATCTTGCAGGTACTGGTGTATCTAACTCTTGCCAATTTGGAATCGTTTCGGGTAAGAAAAATACAGCACCTTCAGGGATAAATCTGTCAAAAGCCATCCTCCAAGGTTCCTGTACTCTTGCCGCTGGGTCATTTTCAGGGTCAAATGATGATACATAACTTGTAAGTAATGGTTTTGGAATACCCATCTCTTGGAGTTGTTTAACCATACCAATCATTTCCACATCCCAATTTGGTGCAAATCTCATGTGGGAATCAATTTGAAGTGTATACATTTCACCTTCATAAAGTTGTTGTACTTGATTACGTGCCCAACAAACACCTTTACTATATTCACACAGAACATCAAGGATTCTGAATCTTTTATCTTCTTTGTATTTATCCAAATTATCAAATCCGTCTTGTGGATGATATTGTCTACAAATACCAAATCTTAAATTTTTTGGGTTTTTTGCATTTGTGATACAGTCTTCAATTGTTTTAACTAACTCAGGGTCTCTATATGATGCTATCTGAATGAAAATTGTAGGTGTTTTAGATTTTGCCATAATTTTTTGAAAGTTTATATAACCTAAAAAATATAAGTCCTGTCATCTTTGTAAAGGTATTATACAAATTAAGATAATATTTATTGGTATGAAACTTATAAAAACTATTAAACATTTAATTGAAGAAGCTGAGGAGAATTTATACTTAGCATCTCAAAAATCTTCAAACCCAAAAGAGCTTGAAAAACTCGAAAAAGAGGTTGAGGACTCTATTAGATTATTGAAGATTTATAAGAAAATTGGCCAGAAAGATTAAACTTCTTGTCAGGTAGTGATACACCTTTTTTACTCACTACATTACCACACACTTCATTAGCATACTCTATAGATTCAATTACATTTTTACTGAGATAGTATTTTAAAATGTATGAAGCAACAAAAGTATCTCCAGCACCTGATACATCAATTGTTTGTTGTGGGTTTTTTTGTTTTACAATTTTACCGTCATGTAACATGGCACCTTCATCACCAAGAGTTACAATCAAACCAGAATGGTTAAGTCTTATATTATTATTATATTCACTTTTATTAAGTTTAATAAAGTGAAAATATTGTATCATCTCTTGTGTTAGTTTTCTTTTACTATCAATGATAGATAGTTTAGCTCTTTTGGATATTTCAATTAAATCGTTATCACTTATAAAACCCTTATTATAATCACTAACAATAACAATATCATATTCATTAAATTTAATGTTTTTTATATCGGAATTACCTAGTGTGTAATTATCACCCTCATCAACCCTTAAAAACATATGGTTACTTTTTTTATCAACAAATCTAGACTTGGTGATTTTATTTTCATTTGTTATATGTGTAATGTTAACATCCGCCAAAGCCTTTAAGTTTTCAACAACATTACCCGACATACCTGAATTTTCTTTTGTTTCTATGGGTACAAAAATAGGTACAGGAGCCTCAGGGCTAATCCTATTAACTGTCCCATATATAAACCTATCAATACAGGTTTCACCAATTACTAAAACATTAACCATGACTTAAAATTTTAGTAGTAGAATAACCATCAATTTTATCAAAGAAAACTAATTTTTTACAATACTGACTTCCAATTACTTTTTTGTCTTTATAGTCAGAACCAATTACACAATAATCAGGTTTAAATGTTTTTATTTGTTTTTCCAATTCTTCATCAGAATCAAAACCAACAACCTCTTTAACACTTCTTAACTCTTTTAACATTAAACATCTGTCATTCCAATTGTTTACCGGCCTATCATCTCCTTTTAGTTCTTTGACTCTTCTATCCGTATCAATACCAACCCTAACTTTTCCAAACAATGACGCAAATTGTAATAATGAAACATGCCCAACATGTAAAACATCAAAAGTACCATTAACCCAAACTCTCATTATCCTTGACTGTCACCCTTCCAAACTCGGTATGAATCACTATCAAAATGTGTTGTCGACACTTCGTAAATTCTACCCTCAGTTAACGCTTTTAATTGGTGTGGTTGACCAGGTCTTTGTCTTACTGAATCACCAACAACCAAGGTTTCAGTATGTACTTCAGCCGTTTCAGTATCAATCCACCTATATAAGAATTCACCGCTCTCAACGTACCACGTTTCATCTTTAATCATATGGTAATGCATTGAGAACTGAGCACCTTCTTTGAAGACTAAAACTTTCCCACAATACTTTTCATTATTTTCAAAAATAATCTCGTGTCCCCATCCTTTGGGTACATGACATCCGTCACATTCGTGAACATTAATAACTTGAGGTTTTTCCATTTTGATTCCTTTTTAATAAACTTAAAAAAAGAAAATCAAAAGTAGATATTATTTTAACTACAATAAGAATCTAAATCAAAGTAGTAGTTACAAGCGGCTGCGGTGAATGTGTATGAAATTTCACCAGTACCTCCACCTCCTGGTGATACTTCAGTGTCCGAGAATATTGTTGTTCCACTTGAACCCCCAACTTTAATCACAGCACTAACATCTGAGAATGGAATACCATTATTTACACACGTCGGAACGTTGTCAATTGCAACCATATTTAGTTCAACAATATCACCTGGGTTAATTTGAATGTTACCACTCTGCGTGACTGCGGCAGTACCCCAAGAGAATAGGTTACTACCATTTACTTTAATGTAACCCACCGTTTTTGTACAATCAGTTCCACCTACTGCACAAGCGGCTACCGTGTGAACATACTGTGAAGTCACACAAGGAGTTGGTGTCGGTGTTTTAGTTTGTGTTGGTGTTTGAGTTGGGGTTCTTGTTGGTGACTTTGTTGGTGTTGGTGTCAATGTTCTTGTTGGTGTCACACTAGGTGTTACAGTATTAGTTGGTGTTACAGGTGGTGTTACCGCAGTTTTACAAGAATTACCAGCTTCAATACAAGTCTCACAATCAACATATGGTGAACCATCCGCTTGGTAAGATACTAATCCTGTACCGTAGAACGTTCCGTTTAATGATAATGTAATGTAGTCACCTTCAGGAGGGCTCACTATAGTGTAACATCTAGCAGCCAAACTTGTTTGTCCTGACAATACCCAAACCTGATTTTGGGTAGTTGGTACATTACCTGCTTGAGAATCTAAATATGTTATTTCATATACCTGTCCAGGTACACTACAACAATCATCTTGAATATAAATGTAATTTAGAGTATTACTAGGAGTTATAGTTGGAGTAACTGTTTTGGTTGGTGTAACTGTCGGTGTCGGTGTTGGACAATAAGCGGTACACTCAGCCGATGCACATCCACCAACAATAACATTTTCCACATTAGTACCACCACCAATATTACCCGATTCCAAACCTTCAACGAAGTAACACTGTTTACCCTTACCTAAGTCAATTGCAATAACATCTCCAGTATTCAATACAAAACCTACTGTGTTTAATTCGACACCAGTTTCATCGGCACCATTACAGCAAGCTATCAGATAGGCAGTCCAATAATATATTGGTGTTGTTTCTGTCGGGGTTGGAGTCGGAGTTGAGGTAATTGCTGGTGTTGGTTGAGGTGTTTCAGTAACAGACGGGGTTGGTGTATTTGTCGGAGTTACAGTTGATGCTGGTGTCTGAGTTACTGATGGTGTAACTGAACTTGTTGGCGTATTTGTCGGAGTTACAGTTGATGCTGGTGTGCTTGTAACCGATGGTGTAACTGAACTTGTTGGCGTGTTTGTCGGAGTTACAGTTTGAGTGTTTGTTGGAGTATTTGTTGGAGTATCAGTCACAGTTGGGGTAACTGTTGCAGTTAATGTTGGTGTTTGGGTCGGTGTATCACTAATTGTAGGTGTTACAGTCTGCGTGTTTGTTGGTGTATTTGTTGGTGTGTCAGTAACAGTTGGTGTAACCGTTGCGGTTAATGTTGGTGTTTGAGTTGGAGTATCACTAATTGTTGGTGTTACTGTAACGGATGGTGTAGGTGTGTTAGTAGGTGTTTCAGTTACAGCAGGTGTTGTAGTTACTGATGGAGTTCCTGTAGGTGTGGTTGTTACGGTAGATGTAGG
>Ga0181344_1000826_pt1 | contig 11935 bp, 7 predicted proteins | sample Su13VDMLBDD_FD_130098 | JGI IMG/M metagenome (GOLD analysis project Ga0181344, IMG submission 130098) | Freshwater viral communities from Lake Michigan, USA - Su13.VD.MLB.D.D | ecosystem: Environmental > Aquatic > Freshwater > Lake | place: USA: Michigan | collected 2013-07-15
CTTCCTTGTGGGTAATGACCCCGAGGAATTCATCGTATCAGTAGAGTACGATTATGTATCCGACAAAATCTACAAAATCAAAGAAGTTCCCGGTAAAGGTAAACAAATCTCAAGAGACACCTTGATCTCATTTGCGTGGGTTGGTGATCTACGAAGTTTAAACTTTTACTCAAAATCAAAAGCTTTACAGAAAGAAGCCATGACCAAACATGGTATCATTATAGAAAAATTAAAAACTGAAGGTAATGATCGTTTAGAACGAGGACTTACCTTTATGGTTAAGTCCATGAAAGGTTATAGAAACCTTATTCAGTTCTTTAGGGAAGGTGGAGTAGATCCTTGGGGTGAGAATGTAAAAGACCTCATCATGGTACTACCACCTGTAGAACAATACCTAATCTCAAAAGAGAAACGACTATTCAAAGGATTCGAAGAATACAACGACATCACGAGGATGGTATTCGACTTGGAGACGACCTCACTTGAGCCCAAGGATGGTCGTATCTTCATGATCGGAATCAAAACAAACAAAGGATTCAAAAAAGTTATTGAGTGTTCAAACGAAGATGAGGAACGAAGAGGTATTACTGAGTTCTTCAATATTATTGAGGAACAAAAACCTTCAATTCTTTCAGGGTACAACTCATTCAACTTCGACTGGTATTGGATCTATGAAAGATGTAAGGCTTTAAACCTTGACATTAAAAGAGTTGCTAAATCTTTGAACCCTGAAAAATCTATTTCACAAAAGGAATCAATGTTGAAATTGGCAAATGAGGTTGAGAAGTTTACTCAAACTCAAATGTGGGGTTACAACATCATTGATATTCTTCACTCAGTTCGTAGAGCTCAAGCTATCAACTCAAACATTAAAGAAGCGGGTTTAAAGTATATTACCAAATATATTGAGGCTGAGGCTCCTGATCGTGTTTATGTTGACCACGACAAGATTGGTTCTATGTATCGAGAAAAAGAAGAGTATTGGTTGAACATTGAGAATGGTAAGTACAAGAAAATAGGTGTTGACCCAAAGATTGATGATGTTTGTGGGAGACATTCTAAAGTTTATATTAAAACAACGGGGGACGACATTATTGAGCGTTATCTTGACGATGACTTGGAAGAAACTTTATTGGTTGACGAAGAGTTCAATCAAGGTTCATTCTTGTTGGCATCACTTCTCCCAACAACATATGAAAGGGTTTCAACGATGGGAACTGCAACATTATGGAAAATGTTGATGTTAGCTTGGTCTTACAAACATAACTTGTCAATACCAGCTAAGAATGACAAAGGGAACTTCGTAGGAGGACTTTCTAGGTTGATTCGAACAGGATACTCAAAGAATGTATTAAAACTTGACTACTCGTCTCTATACCCTTCCATTCAGTTAGTTCACGATGTATTCCCTGAATGTGATGTGACAGGTGCGATGAAAGGTTTATTATCATACTTTCGTAACACTCGTATCAAATACAAACAACTTGCTGAGGAATATGCGACTATTGATAAAAAGAAATCAACATCTTATGACCGTAAACAATTACCAATTAAGATCTTTATCAACTCGATGTTCGGTGCGTTATCTGCACCACAGGTATTTCATTGGGGGGATATGGACAAAGGAGAGATGATTACTTGTACAGGTCGTCAGTATCTTCGAATGATGATTCACTTTTTTATGGATCGTGGTTATACACCTCTTGTAATGGACACGGACGGTATTAACTTCTCGGTTCCTGAAGGTGTGGAAACAAGAAAGTATGTTGGTAAAGGTTTGAATTGGAAAGTTGTAGAAGGTAAAGAATATGTTGGTGAAGAAGCCGATGTAATGGAGTTCAATGATTTAGCGATGAGAGGTGAAATGGCACTTGATACTGACGGACAATGGCCGGCTTGTATTAACTTAGCTCGTAAGAATTACGCTTTGATTACCGCAAAAGGTAAAATAAAACTCACGGGTAACTCAATAAAATCTAAAAAAATGCCAATCTATATTGAGAAGTTCTTAGATAAAGGAATTAAATTACTTCTTGATGGTAAAGGACAAGAATTTGTTGAGTGGTATTATGAATATGTACAACAAATCTTTGATTTACAAATTCCTCTGATGGATATTGCAAACAAAGCAAAAGTTAAACAAAGTATTGATGACTATATTATTCGTAGTAAACAAACTACAAAAGCAGGAAGTTTAATGTCTCGTCAAGCACATATGGAGTTGGCAATCAAAGAAGGACTTAACGTTAATCTTGGTGATGTAATATTTTATGTTAATAACGGATCCAAAGCTTCACACGGGGATGTTCAAAAAGTTAACAAACCAAAGAAAGGTTGGTCACAAGAACATATTGATACGTATGGAGGTATTATTCCTGATAATTTGGATTCTATAATCCAACTTAATTGTTATAGGATTGATCCTTCAGATTTAGAAAGTAACCCTACTATGAAAGGTCAATATAATATTCAAAGGGCAATTGCGACATTCAATAAACGAGTGGAGCCTTTGTTAGTGGTGTTCAAACAAGAAGTTAGAAATGGATTGTTAGTTAAAAATCCTGAAGACAGACCATTCTTTACAAAAGATCAATGTGAACTAATAAACGGTCAACCTTTTGATGAAGGGGATCAAGATAAGTTAGAAGATGTAATGGAAATATCTAATGAAGAAATGTTATTTTGGAAAAGGGTAAATGTAAGTCCTTACCACATTTACGAAAAGGCAGAACCTGAAATGCAAAAATATGTTCCTACATTAGTTTAATACCATCAGATGATATAATATACCATGAATCACCAACAAAAAAAAATTGAACGCAAGCACCCCTTTCAACTAACATTTCTTCCCACTCTTCATCTATCAAATTTTTGTCGGGTTTGATTGTTACGTTCGTTAATGATTTGATGGTTATTTTGTTATTAACTTCAGAGTTAAGAATTAAATTACAATTTTTTACATCTTTAACCACAACAAGATTTTCTTCGCCTGTTATATAATTTTCAGTTGAAATTATTTTTGCTGAAGTTTTACTTTTTACTTCATGGTGAACAACTTTTTGTGTTTGGATTTTAACTATATCTTTTCTATTAACCATATTAAATAACATAGATTTGTCTTGGCATAGGTCTGAACTTGAGTGTTTTGTTTAGGTTTTCTGCGAGCTGAGCTTCTCTTTCTAATACCTTATCCGGTCTTAACCTACTTAAAGTACCTTCAGTACCGGTTAGTTGCTCAACAAGTTTAAGTTTTTCGTCTTTACCTTCAGTACCTAAAGTTGCATATTCCATAGTTAAATCACCATCAGGAGTTTTTAAATTACCGCTAAACTTACCTCTGACTTTGGAAAGTGTTTCTTTACAAGAAGCAATAAAATACTTTCTAACCCACTGTTGTGCGGGATTGTTTAAATCATCCCAACTTAATTTTTCAAAAGGAACCTCAGAAGGATCTTTGATTATGTCAGGATTATCTCTTCTACATTTATCTTTATCACCATCTGTGGTATCATAGTACCAATACCACACTCTACCTCTCATTAATGTTGAGTTACCAAAATCAAATTTTCCTCCTGGTGTGTTCATTAAGTGGACTGCCTTTTTTCCATCAGGTAGTGCGGTCACTCGGTATGTTAAATCACCTGCAATTATTCTTCTTTGAATGTTAATTTCTTGCATTCTAAGTAACATGTCAAAGGCTGGCATAAGGAAATAACTCCCCGAAACATTACCTACCTGAGCATAACCCGCAGGACCTGATATACCACCACCTGCTATACCCCCAAAAGCCCAAGGGTCAAATAACATATTATTTAACTCAGGTGGAGTAAACCAAAGAAGTTCATTGAGTTCTCTGTTTGCCGGTATTTCATATATTTGTCTACCTCTTTCTAATTGAATATAATCTTTCTTTAATACCCAATCACCTCCTGTTTGTAGCCCCGCAATTTTTGAATATGCGTAAGTGTATCTTGTTTCGAAATCTAAACTTTTAGTTAAAAAAGCCCTCGACAAAGATTGAGTTTCAACATTCAATCCCCACAGATTTGTCCAATTAGATTCTATTAACCAATTTTGTACAAATTCAGAATAATCATCTATTGAAAATTCTAACAAGGTGTCCATTTGTTCGTCCTCTAACTCAATAGATCTTAAAGGAGCACCTAGTACATGTCTTACTTTTGTATAAAGTTTACTTCTATCTGGTTCGTTGATTATTGACATAGTTTTTTATCTATAAATATTTGTTATTGACAAATAATTTTTTCTTTTTGTTTTCTTGGGACTTTTAGAATTGTTTCTTCTAATAGTCCTTGACCTAAATATTTATAAGCTTTTATTGTACCTAAATTTGGTCTTATTCTAAATCTGATTGATAATCTTTTTTCTTTACAATTTTTTTGTCCTTTGTTAGACCAATATAATTGTATAAACTGAATTGGTACAAATGTTTTATTATCATATATTATTCCAGCAATATTCTCTTTTATTTTTTTCAAATATAAGGACGCTTCCATTTTTGTTAATAACCACGTAAAAATTTTATCGATCAATTGATTGTACAATTCAATGTATTCAGGTTTATATTCTTTTAAAGAACTTTCTTTAAATATTGAGAAAAATTCGGATAAATAACTGTCAATGAATGGGTCCATTTTTTTTACTTCAAAGTTTGATCCACCACTAAAAATTAAATTTTTATCTTGATCATAAAAATTATTTTTTGATTTCAAATCTGCCTTTACATAGTATTTTCCATTTTTAAATGAATCTGTTAAACAATTCGTTATTTGTTCAAAAAACAATTCAATTGTCTGTTGTTCATTTTTTATTGAAGTTAGGGACTCAAAAAATTTTTCCTTTTGATCGTCTGAACATCTATAATTCAATTGTAACTTAGTTCTTGTTAGGTCAAAATCATCCCCCTCGTAACTTTGTTCATATTTTTGATGTTCAAAAGCTCTTATATATGCAAGTAAATCATCTAATGTTTCAGGTACTTGATTTGAATTTTTTAGTGATTTTAAAACTTTATATTTGTCGTAGGCATTTATACTTTGATTAGTTAAAAAATCGGATATTAATTCTAAAAAGTTTTTTGTTCTTTCTTCGTTTTCTAATGACAATTCAATTATTACAGGAAAATTACCTACTATTTTTTTTTGAAAAAATTGATCCAAAATTAAAATAGACCTTTCTAAACTATCAATAATATTTTTGTCGGCAATATTATCTCTATAATCTTGTAATTTACAAAAGGGGGATTCTGAGATGTTTTTGGATATAGAATATTTACAAAGATAATCTATTTTTGAATTTGCCTTCACCGCAATTTCATTGATTGAGGTTCTACTTTTTTTTTTATTATCAAAAAGTTGATTTACAAATTCCCAATTTACGTGGTCCCAAAATTTTGAGACGTATTCATCTCTTTTATTTTTATATCTTAAGTAATAGGCGTGTTCCCATACATCTAATCCTAAGATAGGATATCCACCTTTTTCTACGATATCCATCATAGGATTATCTTGATTAGGGGTTGACATAATTTTTAAACTACCATTTTTCAAAACAACTAACCAAACCCACCCTGAACCAAATCTTTCAGAAGCAACTTTATTAAATTCATCCTTAAGTTTTTTTAAACTTCCAAATTGTGAATTAATTTTTTTTAACAACTCTCCTTTTGGAAGTTGTTTTTTTGGTGATAACATTTTCCAAAATAGAGCGTGATTAAATGCACCACCAGCATTGTTTCTTATTTTATCGTTAAATTTACTTACTTTAGAAATTATTTCTTCTAAATCTAAATCCCCATAGTTTTTTTCTGAGAGAGCATCATTTAGTTTTTTTACATATCCTTTGTAGTGTTTGTTATAATGAACGTCCATTGTTTCAGGATCTACAAATCTTTTTAATGCTGAATAAGCGTAAGGTAACTTTTCAATACCAATTTTTTTCATTTCATTGATAAAGTTTTCTTGGATTTGTTCTTTTTGATTCCTTTCAATTTGTTCCTTTAAAATATTTAATTTTTTATTTAAAAAAATATTTTCGTACATCATACTTTCTTTGTTCGGTACATCCTTTTCAAACATTTTAATTAATTGACCAGCAATTGCGTTTGCCTCATCTTCATTAATTCCACCAATGTTTGGGCCCGATTCACGTTTCAAAATTGTTTTTTGATATTCATGTACCCACTCATGTGCTAAAGTTCTTAAAATATCTCTATTCATTCTATTTTTTGTTAGAACTTTGATCTTTTCATCCATACGACTACCTGTTGTCATTTCACCATATCGTTCGCCCAAAAACTCAATTGTAAGATCATTTTTTAAAGGAACTTTTTTGTTGAGATACTTTATAAAAGAATCGAATAAACTTTTATCTTCCGTGGATAAGTCAGATTGTATATATTTTACAGTAACTTTCATTACTGATAAATACTTTATAAGTTAAAAGATTATTTTTTTGAATTGATTAGGTTTAGAATTTCTTCGAGAACATCTCCTAACTCCTCTTGAGGTTCATCACCCATTACTGTGTTTATTATTTTTTTCTTTTTACTTAAGATGTCATAAATAGCGCCTTCAATTGTGTTTTCAAATAAAGGATAATAAACCAATACATTTGATTTTTGACCGTATCGATATGCCCTGTCTTCCGCTTGTGAATGTTCTGCAGGAACAAAAGACAAATCGTTCATAATAACAACCTCCGCAGAAGTTAATGTTAACCCAACACCTGCCGCTTTTAAATTACCAACAAACACTTTTATTTTTTCATCGTTTTGAAAGGAGTCGACTGCCTGTTGTCTCATTGAGTTTGAACAACTTCCATCTAAATAAACGGCTTGTTTACCAAAATGATGGTAAATCATTTGAAGTGTGTCGGTAAAGTTTGTAAATATTATAACTTTTTTTCCTTGTTCTAATATATTTTCAGCAAACTCTATAGTTTGATTTATTTTTTCATTTGCGATTACTTTTCTAACTTTCATTAACTTAGAAAATTGAACGGTCAATGATTGAGATTCCTCAGTTTTATTTTCATACCAATTATAATATTCCCCCATGAGGTCTTCATATTGTTTGGATTTTAATCTCAAATAAACTGGAGTAATTATTTTTTCAGGTAAATCTAAAACATTTTCTTTTAATCGTCGAAGTACTTGTTTAGAAGTTCTATCTCTTAATTCTTCTAAATTAGATGCTCCTGAGACATTCCAAACTTTTCTATTTCCCGCTTTGAATTGATATCCCTGACAGTATCGAATAGCGTACGCCATCCAATTCTGTGCAACAGGGCTTTCAATGATATTCAAAAGATTGTAGTAGTTCATAGGTCTCGATGTCATTGGAGTACCTGTCAATAACCATACTCTATCAATTGTTTTTACAAAATTGTTAATAATTTTTGTTCTTTGTGCTTGAACATTTGAAATCATGTGTGCTTCATCCAAAATAACAAGATCAAAATTTGTTTTTTGTAGTAAGGAGTTTTCTTTGTCTTTTGTATCGTGGAAATTTTTTAATATGTCATAGTTTACAATAACAAAATCTTCATCTGTTGAATACTTTTTACCTTCAGCAATAAACACGGGACGGGAAGAATAGTTTTCAATTTCTCTTTGCCAATTTATTTTAAGTGAGGCGGGACAAACTATTAAGATTTTTTTTGCTCCTGTTTCTAATGCCGCAATAATTGTGGAAGTTGTTTTTCCAAGTCCCATATCATCGGCTAAAATAAACCTTTTTGAACCTGCTAATTTTTCGATTGCAATTTTTTGATGTTCTAAAGGTGGACGATGATTGTATTTTGTGTAATCAATTTGTACAGGTTTGACATTGTGTGTTTTAATAAGGGCGGACTTTGGTATCCAAAATTCAGACAAATTATCTTTTTCAAAAAATTTCCCCCAAACATGATATGATTTTTCTTTTTCAACTAAAAGTTTTTCAATATAAATTTGACTTGGGGTTTCTAACAAATATTTTTCTTCAGCGAACTTTTTAGCAAAATATGAATCCAACTCAACCCACTTTCTTGCAACTTTAGGTGTTACATCATAATATAATATTATGTAATCCGATTGTGATCTTGTAGGGTAGAATTTTTTTGATGAGATTTTTTTTTGTTGTAAATAAAGGATATAGTTGTTTGCACCTGAATACGTATCAAGTAACTCCAAAGCTTTGTGTTCTATTAAGGATTGTGTCGGTCCCAAACGTTTTTATTATAAAAATACTATAAATTTCGATATTTATCAATAAAACATATAATGAATAACAAAGTTCCAATTACAAGATTAGGAAAATTTTTTAGTGAAAAGGACTTTAACCTTGAAGTTTCTATTGGTCAAGAGTGGTTAATAGGGGATTTAAACTATACTTGTGTTTTATATAGGATTGATAGAAACAGAATAAAGATAGATGATGTTTACGGAGAAACTATAGAAGATGGAGTCACATTTTTACCACCCGTAGAGTTCAATGCTTACGTTGCAATAGCAACTCCAACCAACGCTTATTTAGGAAGTACAAAAATGGATCAAGTCGAGCCTGGAAATATAACAATGTCTGTTTATTTAAAAACATTACAAGATTTAAATGTCGATATAAATTACGGGGATTATGTTGGTTATTACGATACGGAAAATTTTGTTAGATACTATTCAGTAGTTAATGACGGAAGGGTAACATCTGACATTAAACACACATATAAAGGGTACAAACCTTTTTATAGAACAATAATCGCGGCTCCAATAGGACCAAACGAATTTAGAGGATTATAATGGCTTTACCAAATAAAATAAAAAAATACATTCCTTTAAAACAACCTGTCACTCCTTATGAAAGAAGGGAACAGTTGGCTGAAATGATTGCAGAAAAAGGAACTTACTTACCCAAAAGTTTACTTCATGCAGATTTAGATGGTGGGTTTTTGGAATTTGTAAGAGATCAACTTGGTATAAGTGTATCAGGAAAAAAAGTACCTACTTTAGATATTTTAGTAACAACTCAAAATTGGGCTCAGTTTGTAGAAACGTGGGACTTTCAAAACTTAGACAAAAATTTAGAACCACCTTTTATTGTAACAGTTAGAACTCCTGAGGTAAAATTTGGTGATCAAACTGTAAAATACAATATTCCGAATAGGAGATTATATCATTATGCTGAAGTTCCTACTTGGGATGGTCAAAGACATGGAATAGATATTTACAAAATACCTCAACCAGTACCAATTTTAATAACTTACACTGTTATAATTGTTTGTAATAGAATGAGAGAACTTAATGAATTCAACAAAACTGTTATTGAAAAGTTTTCTTCAAGACAAGCGTATCAAGTAATAAATGGTCATTACATTCCTATTGTTTTAAATGATGTCTCTGACGAATCAATTTTCGATGTTGAAAAAAGAAAAATGTATATACAAAAGTATGGAATGACATTACAAGGATTTCTGTTAGACGAAAATGAATATGAAGTTAGTCCTGCAATTGTTAGAACCTTTCAAGTATATGAAGTTGATGAAAAAGTGAAAAGCAGAAAAAAGAAAAAAAATGAAGAACTTCCAACCGACCTTACATTTAGTTTCCCAACAGGTAAAAACACTTTTGAAATAAAAGTAGATTACACTACTGATATGAATATTTCAAACACTCAAAATGTTGAAGAATATCAAATATTCATAAACAATGATTTTTATGGTACAGACCTGTCTCAAATACAAGTGAATACTGGGGATATTATCAAAGTAGAAGTAATTAAAGAAGATAATACACAAGATTCAAATATTTTGGTACAACAAAAACTTATTTAATTTTCTCCGTAAATATCTTTTTTTTCTTTACACTTTTCTAAAATTAAATTTTCTAAAAACCTGTACATTTTTATCCCCCTTTTGTCACAATATTTTTTGAGAACGTTGTGAACTTCAACATCAATTTTCAAATTTTTTATCTTCTTATTATCTTTAGACATAGGGGCAGAATAAAGGCAGAATAAATTCTCACCAAAATATAAATAGTTTTATTGTTGTAAAGTTTTTCATATTTTTTTAAGTATTTATAGAAAAATAAATAATTTAAAGAACTAATTAATATGGCAACAAACAGTAAAGTTTTTGTATCACCTGGAGTTTACACATCAGAGGTAGATTTGAGTTTCGTAGCTCAAAGTGTTGGTGTTACTACTTTAGGTATTGTGGGTGAAACAATTAGTGGTCCTGCTTTTGAACCAATCTTCATCAGAAACTATGAAGAATTTCAATCGATATTTGGTCCTACTACACCCGAAAAATTTGTAAATACCCAAATACCAAAATATGAAGCGGCATACATTGCTAAATCATATTTACAACAATCAAATCAATTATTTGTAACAAGAATTCTTGGTTTATCAGGTTACGATGCAGGACCATCTTGGTCTATTGTAACAAGTGCAAACGTAGATCCGGCAACTGTCGATTTCTATTGTGAAGAACCAATCATAGTTGATTGTGAACCTGGATGTAATAACATTTTAACTTCGGGTTTTACCGTTGATTTCACAGGTTGTACAAACTCTCAATCTTCAATTACATTTTTAGATAGTTTCCCTGCTGAAATTGAATCTATTGTAAATATTCCTTATGAAAATTTCAATGGTTCTACGAGCACACTTGACGACGATCACAAATCATTTGTTTATGGAAGAATATTAAACCCATTATCACAATCTACCTCAATTTCTTATTTTGGTACTATTGATGGTGATGATTACAATATGTTAACAGGGTATACGGCACAAACAAACGTATTTAATGTTCCATCACCTTCAAGTACCTTAACTAACTATTCTTCACCTTACAATGATTCTTGGTACTACGCTTTGTTTTCTAATATTGGAAACGGTATGTATTCAGGATTTTCTTATTGGACAGTCGTAACAGGTATGACACACATCAATCCTGTAACAACTACAACAACAATTACACCTACCACAACAACAACCACATCAAATCCTTGTGTTACACCAACACCTATTGTACCAACTACTACAACTACTACAACAGTAACAGATTGTTATTCAGGAAGTGTTGTTGGTATGGTTTATTACTATACTGGTAATTCATATACACTTTACGATGATTTGGTTGTGGCAACTTTGAGATCAAGAGGTATTTCAACTTACGCTACAGATGAAAACCCAACTTTCCAAATTACAGGATTAACTGATGTAAGTATGGATTGTACAGGACAATACTCAGGAGTTACTAAAAATCCTTTCTCTACGTTTGTGATTAACGCCACAGACAGATTGGGAACAAACTTCAAATTTGAAACTTCATTTAGTATTAGTGAATCTTCTTATCTGTCTAAAGTTTTTGGGGTTTCCAATTTCCAAAAACCAAGAAATGTAGTTCCTTTGTTTGTTGAGGAAGCTTTCCAAACTATGTTAACTTATTCTTATAATAAAGGATATATTAGAGGTTTAAAATGTAATTTAGTTTCTTTACCTGAAGCTCAAAGTGCAGATCCTACATCGGTGAGTTGGTATCTTGAAAGATATCAGTCCCCTTCATCTCCTTGGGTTGTATCAGAAGTAAGAGGAAATAAAGTTTATGATTTGTTCAAATTTTATACAATTTCTGATGGTGACAATGCCAATTTCGAAGTTAAAATCTCTATAACTAATATTTCATTCAACAACTTAAACTTTGACATATTGGTAAGAGATTACTATGATACTGACTCAAATCCGGTAGTATTAGAAAAATTCACTAATTGTTCTATGAATCCTGGTGAAAACAACTTTATCGCTAAAAAGATTGGAAGTTTAGATGGTGAATTTGAATTGAAATCAAAATACATAATGGTTGAGATGAATGAAGATGCACCAATCGACTCTTTACCTTGTGGATTTAATGGGTACAACTTCAGAGAATA
>Ga0181344_1000828_pt1 | contig 11927 bp, 14 predicted proteins | sample Su13VDMLBDD_FD_130098 | JGI IMG/M metagenome (GOLD analysis project Ga0181344, IMG submission 130098) | Freshwater viral communities from Lake Michigan, USA - Su13.VD.MLB.D.D | ecosystem: Environmental > Aquatic > Freshwater > Lake | place: USA: Michigan | collected 2013-07-15
CTGAACTGGCAGATCAGCGAGCAGATCGAAGAGTTCCGCGATGAGCAAGAGCAGCTACTGACTCAACTGCCGTTGGGTGGATCGCAATACTTCAAACTGTGGTTTGATGAGCAGAAAAAGCGTCCGGTTGTTGAGTTCCTACCGATCGACCGCGTGATCCTACCGTTTGCGGCGACCAACTTCTACACCGCGCAGCGTGCTGCCGAGGTGCATGAACTGACGCAGTATGAGTTTGAACGTCGTGTTCGCACTGGCATGTATCGCGATGTCAATGTGATGAAAGCGACTGGAACTCTTGAGCAGAACAAGGTTGAGCAGGCCAATAACAAGATTGAGGGCAAACAGTTTGAGACGAACAAGGATGGTATCCGCAAGGTTTACCATATCTATTGTTTCCTCGAACTGGAGGACGACAACAAGACGAAGGGTGAATACGCTCCCTATATCTTGATGATTGATGAACTGGACAATGAAGTTGTCGGTTTGTATCGAAACTGGGAAGAAAAGGACAAGACTCGCACCAAGCTGGATTGGGTGGTGGAGTTCAAGTTCATTCCATGGCGTGGGGCGTATGCGATTGGCTTGCCACAACTGATTGGTGGCTTGTCTGCGGCGCTTACCGGCGCTCTGCGTGCGTTGCTGGATACTGCTCACATCAACAACTCAGCGACCATGCTGAAGTTGAAGGGTGCGAAGATCAGTGGTCAGAGCGCACAGGTGGATGTGACTCAGGTGGTGGAAATCGAAGGCGCACCCGGCGTGCAGGACATTCGTCAGATTGCAATGCCGATGCCGTTCAACCCCCCTTCTGCGGTGCTATTCCAGCTTCTAGGCTGGCTGGATCAAGCTGCTAAGGGGGTTATCACCACCAGCGAGGAAAAGATCGCTGATGTGACCTCCAATACGCCCGTAGGCACCACTCAAGCTTTGATCGAGCAGGGCGCTGCTGTATTCAGTGCGATCCATGCTCGTTTGCATGATTCACAGGCGCGTGTGCTGAAAGTCTTGTGCCGCTTGAACCGCTGGCATTTTGACGAGATGGAGAAGAGCGATGTCATCACCGATTTGGAGATCACTCGCGAGGACTTTGACAAGAACACGGACGTAGTTCCGGTCAGCGATCCGCATATCTTCTCCGAGACTCAACGTATGGCGCAGAACCAAGCTGTTCTGGCGCTTGCGGAGAAGCATCCGAACGAGTTCAACATCAGTGGTGTTTTGGCCCGAGTCTTGAAACAGATGAAGGTTCCGAATATCAACGAACTGTTGAAGGATGTCCCCGCTCCTGAGCAGAGAACATCTGCCGATGAGAATGCGGCTATGCTGATTGGGCAACCGGCCTATGCTTATCTGCAGCAGGATCACATTGCTCATATGCAAGATCACTTGCAGTTCGCAATGAATCCGTTTTTGGGGCAGTCTCCGTTTGCCGATCCAAACTATCTAAACCACTTGATCGAGCATACGAAACAGCACATGACTCTGTGGTATCTGAACCGCTCAAATGGGTATGTGGAAAAATCAATTGGCAAGCCGGTTGATGACTACAACGATCCGAAGCTGACTGCCGAGATCGACAAGGTATATACGACCGTTGGCGCACACGTAATGCTAGACAGCAATGAAGTGTTCAGTCAGTTCCAGCATGCATTGCAGACGCTGGTTCAGATGGCGCAACAGCGTAAGGGTCAACAGCCTCCTCTGCCCCCAGATGCACAGGTGGTCAAGGATACGAGCATGGCTGAGACCCAGCGCAAGACGCAGAAGGATCAGGCTGATCTGCAGATTGCACAAGCCAAGCTTCAGAATGATATGCAAGAACATACCACTGACAATCAGACAAAGATTGCCATTGAGAATGCAAAATTGACGCATGAGACCATCCAGCAGGTGGCTCAGGCTCAACCGCAGGCTTTACCTGCACCACAAGCGGCACCCGCCGCACCACAATAAGGAGAAGCAAATGGCTACATCAGATCAGGAACAAAAAGGTATTAATGTGCCGATGCATAAGCGGCTTGCCATGGGCGAAAAGCTTGATGGAACAACCCTACAGTCAAAAGGGAATACTAGTCAGACTAGTAAATCCAAGGGTGGCCTGTCGCATGTCAAGAAGCAAAAATGATTGAACAATTGATCCATAGGATCAAGTTGAGGCAAGCGGAAATCCAGCAGTCTTTGGCGGCTGGTTCCGCGAGCAGTTGGGAGTTATACCATCGGATGGTGGGTGAGAACTTTGGCCTACAGGCTACGATGGATATGATTGATGCAATGTTGGACGAAGATAAAAACAAAGATTAGTGCCTCACTCCGAGGCAAGACCGCGCTGCAAAGCGCATAACGATGCACCTGAGATATGGTGTTAGGAGAAGTAAGATGAGCGAAGTAGTAAAAATAGCAACATTTGAAGCGTCGTATGATGTCCCGAGTCAGTCAGATTTGGACTGGGCTTTCCCTAACGTAGCATCGGGGATGGAACCGTTTGGTGGACGCATCATTGTCCAGCTTAGACGGATCAAGAAGAAGTCGGAGCGTATCGTTCTGGTTCAAGAGACCAAAGAGAACGAGAAGTGGAACAACATGATCGGCAAAGTGATCGCTGTTGGCCCACTTGCGTATAAGAACCGCGACACAATGCAGTCATGGCCTGAAGGCTCATGGGCGCAGGTGGGCGACTACGTACGTGTTCCTAAATGGGGCGGTGACCGATGGGAGATTAAGGTTCCCAGCGGTAACGATGATGACGATCCTGTGCTTTTCATGACGCTGAATGACCATGAATTGATCGCAAAGGTCGTTGCAAACCCACTTTCCTTCAAAGCTTACGTCTAAGGATATGAAAAATGGCTGAAACTAAAGAAAAAGCCGAAGAAATTGCTGTTACGGAGAGTCAAGATGGCTCTGCAACGGTGATTTTGCCGGAAAACATGATGAATGAGGCTGAGGATGGCGATCAAAACGCTGATCCGGTCGTCAAAGCAGATGGTGGCGCTGTATCGGAAGAGGATACAGACCATCCTGATGATGATGAAGAGCTTCGGCAGGCGAAAAGGAACCGTCGCCGCGCCAAAAAAGAACTGATCCGCAAGACGAATCAGGAAAAAGACGCTCGTTTGACTTCTCTGCAGAGGGAAAATGAGGAATTCAAGCGGCGCTTAGGACAACTGGAGCGCAACACCAAGAGTGAGCAGGTCACTCGCATCGATAAAGGTATTGAGGACGCCAATGTGCGCCTTGAATACGCCAAGATGAAGCTTGCTGAGGCCACCGACAACAACGATGGTCAAGCGATGGTGGAAGCTCAGACTCTGTGGCAGAGCGCACAGGAAGAAGTGCGTAATCTCGGTTACATGAGGCAAAAGGCTGATCAGGAACTGCGGAGAGAGCCTGATCATCAAGATGAACAAGGGGTTGATCCAGAGGTTAAGCGTCTGGCGTCCAACTGGGTTGCCAAGAACAATTGGTATAACCCTGCTGGAACTGACAAGGACAGCCGGATCACCAAAAAGATCGACGAACTCATGACTGCACAGGGGTGGAATCCAACCGATCCTGATTATTGGGAAGAATTGGATAGTCGCTTGCAGAAAGAGTTGCCACATCGTTACAATGATGGTAATGACGACGAACCCCGTAATGTCAGACGACCGAGGAATATTGTGGGAAGTGCAGGACGCGAAGCTTCAGCGGCATATGGTGGTTCCAACAGAACCCAATTTGTTCTATCGCCTGATCGAGTTAAAGCGATGAAAGAAGTTGGCGCGTGGGACAACCCTGAGCGCAAAGCACGAATGGTCAAGCAGTTCATTGATTTCGACCGTAACAACGGTCGCCGCAATTAATCTAAGGGGAAAAACATTATGGTCACTTCTGGTGAATCTCGTCTCAAAAAATCTCTCAGTGCTGGTGGTCGTGAGGATCGCGCAAGCGAGGACACAAACCGCGCAGCACCGGAAGAAAAGTTCATTTCTACGCAGGAACGTCGCAGGATGTGGAGCGAGGAATGGACGCAATCAGCATTGCCGAAACTGCCCGAAATGTCTGGGTGGCACCTTTGCTGGCTTTCAACAACCAACAGTTACGACAGCATCGATAAGCGGATGCGCTTGGGGTACGTTCCAGTTAAATCTGAAGAGTTACCCGGCTACGAAGACTATCGCGTGAAGTCAGGTGAACATGTTGGGTATGTGTCATGCAACGAAATGTTGTTGTTCAAATTGCCAATGGATATCTACCAAGAGATCATGGTTTATCAGCATCACGATCGGCCCCGTGAAGAGTCTGAAAAAATCCGTGTTCAAGTGGAAAGTCTCCAAGGGCAGCGCGACAGCAATGGTCGTTCGCTTGTGCAAGTTGAGGGCGAGGGTATCGGCTCTATTGAAAAGCAACCAAACCGTACGCCCGTATTTTCGGGCTAATCTAGGAGAAAGATATGTCAGCAACTTCTGCTCCGTTTGGCTTGCGCCCTGCGTTCCATCCCTCTGGTCTGGATCGCGCTCAGGCGCTTGCTGGCGGTATAGCTTCGGGGTACGCCTCGAACATTTTCAAAGGTCAACCCGTTCAATACGGCACGACCGCCAATAGCGGCACTCTTGGTACCATCATTGTTGCCGGTGCTACCGGTGCATTTGTAGGTGCTTTCTCTGGCGTCGAATGGACGGATACTACGGGACGCGCCCGTGTTTCCAACTATTGGCCTGCCAGCACTGCGTATACCGCAGGGACTTGCACTGCTTATTTCTACAACGATCAAAACATCGTTTATGAAATTCAGGCAGACGGTTCGATGGCACAAACCACGATTGGTAACGAGTACAACCTTAGTTCGGTAACTGGTGGTTCTTCGACCACTGGCCTATCGTCCTGCACGCTGAGTGCCTCTAGCGCCGTTGGTAGCGGCGTTCAAGGTCAGGTGCGTGTGGTTGATTTGGCTCCGTATGTGGGTAATGCTTGGGGTGATGCGTACACTATCGTTCGCGTCGTTGTCGCTAACTCGCAATTCTTCGGTGCTGTCACCGCAATTGCTTAATTAAAGGAGTCTAGACAATGGCTGCTCCAATGCGTAGTACTGACTTCCGTTCAATCGTTGAGCCTATCCTCAATGAATGTTTCGATGGAGTCTATGATCAACGTGCCGATGAGTGGAGCCGTGTGTTCCGCGAAGAAGATGGCATTCCCCGTAACTATCACGAAGAGCCTGTCCTTTACGGCTTTGGTGCGGCTCCGCAGTTGCCTGATGGCACTCCGGTTACGTATCAACAGGGTGGTGTACTGTTCCTCAAGCGTTACCTCTACAAAGTGTATGGCCTTGCCTTCGCTTTGACCAAGGTGCTGGTTGAAGACGGTGATCACATCCGTATCGGTCAAGTTTATGCTCGCCATCTGGCTCAGTCTTTGGTGGAAACCAAAGAACTGCTGGGTGCCAACGTCATGAACACGGCTTTCAACGCTGCTTACCCCGGTGGGGACGGTGTGTCGCTTATCAACACCGCTCACCCCATCGTGAATGGCACTTTCAGCAACCAACTGGCGACTTCTGCGAACCTTTCGCAGACTTCACTTGAACAGATGCTTATTCAAGTTCGTCAAGCGGTGGACAACAACGGTAAGAAGATTCGTCTGGTTCCGCGTCAACTCGTCGTGGCCCCCGGCAACATCTTCCAAGCTGAAGTCCTGCTGAAAAGCGTTCTTCGCACTGGTAATGCAAACAACGACATCAATCCGGTCAAGTCAATTGGCTTGCTGGATGAAGGTGCCGCTGTTCTGTCGCGTCTGACCTCGTCCACCGCATGGTGGGTGCAGACCGATGCGCCGGAAGGCATGAAGCTTCTGATGCGTCGTCGCCTTGAGAAAACCATGGAAGGTGATTTCGAGACCGATAGCATGCGTTACAAAGCAACCGAGCGTTACGACATGGGCTTCACTGACCCGCGTGCAATGTACGGCACTGCTGGCGTTTAAGCCATAAGGCGATGCGGGGGAGCCTTAATCCCCCGCTTACATCTGGCTAAACTTTTCAAGGAGCAAGCCAAATGCCTCAATTTTCAGATGATCTGTTTCTAGGTTCCGCTATTACCTATCAAGGTGCGGATGCCTACCCTGCTGTTGCAACTTTCACTGGTTCAATTTCCACCACTACCTTGACGGTCACCGCCATGCTGTCTGGTGACAATATTGCTGTGGGGATGTTTATTGACAGTTCAACGTCACTCACCAATGGAACCTACATCACCGCTTTTGGCACGGGTTCTGGCGGCACAGGTACTTACATCGTAAGCGCCTCACAAACTGTAGCAAGCGCCACTATCATTGGTTCTGGGAATGCACTGTTGCAAAACCCATCTACCATGAGCGTAGGCGTTGGCCCACTTGGTCGACTCTATATTTGGGACGCTGTACCACAAGCAAAACTAACAACCAACATTGTTGCCGCTGTTATCACAACTGCTACTACGCTCACGCTTGCCGCAGGTGCTGGTGTTACATCAACAACCATTACTGGCGGTGGTACAGGTCTGCAACTTGATTGCCCCCGTGCTGTGTCTACAACCACAGGCGCTGGCTCTCCAACCTCTGTCAACATTACGGTTTCTGGTTACGACTACTACGGTCAAGCCATGAGCGAGGTAATCGCGACAGGTACAGTGGCATCAACAACTGTCAATGGTAAGAAAGCTTTCTACCAGATTGCTAGTGTCACTGCTTCTGGCGGAAGTGTTGTTACCGTCGCGGTAGGTACAACCGACATTTTGGGCGCACCATTGCGTATCATTGATCGAGGCTACGTTACCCGCGCTGGTTGGGACAATACTTTGGCTGAAGATGCTGGAACTATGACTGTTGCCGCTACCGCCACAGCAACCACCACTACTGGTGATGTCAGGGGTACTTATTTGCCCTCATCAGCGGCAGATGGTATCAAACGTCTTGTGATGGGAATAGCCCTTCCAGCAATTGCGGCAGGCCCAAATGCAACCCGTGTTGGCGCTTTTGGCGTCACGCAAGCCTAATAGGAGAACGACATGGGTCAATTTAAACCAATGGTAAAGATGGAGACCACCGAGCCTTCGGTTATCCTGAAGCTTAAAAAAGGTGGCAAGGTAGCCGCAAAAGTTTCGATGGAATCTAGTCATAGCCCGATGCAAAATAAAACTCGTGCCATGCATGCCGCTATGCATGCAGAGCATGGGAAGTCTCCGAAGAAGCCGTCAATGTCAGCGCGTCGTCGTGCCATGAATCCCAATCAATATGCTAAGGGCGGTAAAGTCGCTCATAAGCTTGATGGTGGGATGATGGGCGCTCCGGCTGCAATGCCTGCCGCTATGCCTGCTCAGATGCCTGCTGCCCCGATGCGTGCCGCCCCTGCCGCAATGGGTCGTCCTGCGCTGACTGGTATGACTCCTGCTCAACGTGCTGCGCGTGCCGCAATGGTTCGTAAAGCCCTAACCGGCATGAAGAAGGGTGGCGCTGCAGATTCCAAATGCGCTTCTCTTGAACGTGAACTAAAGCACCATGAATCACTTTCTTCTGCCAAGGCGCACAAAGAAAGCAAACCGTCTGGTTACGCGATGGGTGGCACCATTGAAGGTAACGAGAAACAGTTTAAAAACACTAAGATGAATACAGCCAATCGTAATACTGCCGGTGGTAGCACTGGTGGCGTTCGCATGGGCAACGCTGGTGGGTTTAAAAAAGGCGGTAACGTATCCGATTGGGAAAACCGTCCTGCCGACACCGCAAAACCCGGCAAGTCCAACACCACGACCGGCAAGGTCAGGCTTGGTAATGCTGGTGGCTACAGCAATGGAGGGAATACCTCAAAAAAAGCCTACGCTACGGGGGGAATTGTTAACGATGGTAAGGCAGTAAAAATGCCGCGCCATTCCGTTAGTCGCCCCGTAGCGAATAGTCTGCAATCCGGTACCTTTGCAAAGGGCGGTAAAGTTGAAAAAGAGGAGAAGCCAAACCTTCGCCTCATGAAGACTCATACCGGCCCCAAAGGTCATGTAGCCAAAGTTTACAAAGATCGCGATTGGGAAGAGCATCGTGTGAAATTTTTCAGCCCTGAAGGTCAGCATCACCCCAATGCTGACTATCACACTGAAACCGCTGAAGATGCTCATAACACAGCCATGAGACAAGTAAGCCACGGCTACCGTAAAGGTGGCAAAGCTCGTTTTGCTGAAGGTGGATCATCTGGGATGGTTGAAAATCCTGATGAGCAAACCAAACGCGAAAATCAAGGACGCCAAAATTATGAGCGTATTCAGATCGAAGAAAACAAGGCTGATAAAGACTTGATTCCGAGAACTGTTCGACGCGTCATAAAAGGCGTTGGTGATTTTTTCTCACCAAAGACCACTAAGAAAAGTGGTGGTCGCGCCGGATATGCCGAGGGTGGTGATGTCAATTGGACTAAATTGAATCCTACGTTAAAAGATAAATATAACAGGAAAAATGCTCCTGTTTATTCTTCTTCTGCTGTAGACAAATCAATTGAGTCTTCCAACCGATCCGGTAAAAAGATTGGAAAATCTGAGGCAAGTAGCATTCATCGCTTGCTCAAAGGTCGTGATTAAGTGTTATTAAGGCGGGGGCTTCGGCCCCCGCTTTTAATTGGAGATAAAAATGGGTGTTTATTCTTCCGCAACGCGCCAAGGTGCGTATGAGCCATTTGAACTGCAAGTAGCCCGTGGGCAAGTTGATGGTCACAAAGCCTTATTTAAGTTTGGCATCAATGGCGATGTCGGTACATCTATTGAAACAGTTTGGGCGCAAGGTGGAACATATGTGTATCCTGCCTCCGCAACTGTTATGAAAATTTCTAGTTCCAGCGCGGATGACGCGTCGGCTGGCACTGGCGCAAGATCAATTGCTATTTTTGGTCTTGATGCAAATTACAACGAAATTAGCGAGTCTGTCCTTTTAGATGGGCAAACAGCAGTCAACACTGGCAACAGTTATTTGCGTATTTCTCGTATGTATGTAACCACAGCGGGTTCTGGTGCAACTGCCGTAGGAACTATTTACGCTGGCACTGGCACTGTTACTTCTGGCGTCCCTGCAAACATATACGGCATGGTTGCTATTGGTGCAAACCAAACGCAAATGGCATTTTGGACTGTACCTGCTGGGTACACCTTGTATTTGATGGGAGTTTTCTACACATCTGGAAACGCAACCGCAAATACTTGGACAAACTTTCAAATGAATCAGCGTCCATTGGGCGGAGTTTTTAGACAACAAACTTCGGCTAGGGTTGCTGGTAATGGTGACTTCATTCTTGATTTGCACACCCCTCTTGTTTTTGCTGAAAAGACAGACATTGAAATTAGAGCAATTGCTTCAGCAGGGGCTTCTAATGTGTCTGCTGAATTTGAAGGCATCTACATTCAGAACCCTGACTAATCATGCCAAGCAAATCACCTTCTCAGCATCGTTTGATGGCGGCTGTTGCACATAATCCTGCGTTTGCGAAGAAGGTGGGCATTCCTACGAAGGTAGGAAAAGAATTTGATCGCGCCGATAAAAAGGCAGGCGGCGATAAAGTCTCTCAGTCCGCAGGAATACGCTGCAACCACAAGGGCTAAACGTGCAGGTAAGGCAGCAGGAAAGCAGTTTGTAAAACAGCCAAAAAGTATTGCAAACAAAACAGCTAAATATAGGTTTTGATTATGGCAAAAAAGAATCCATCTCTTGCTGTTGGTCGCGGAGAAAAACTTTCTACAAAGCAGGGGGCTGGGCTGACTCAAAAGGGTCGCGAGAAGTATAATCGTGAGACTGGCAGTAATTTGAAAGCACCACAGCCGCAAGGTGGCGCTCGCAAGAACTCATTCTGCGCTCGTATGGCTGGTGTTGTGAGGAATGCATCGGGTGATGCACCAAGAGCAAAAGCTTCATTACGCCGTTGGAAATGTTCTGGTTGGTAATTGGAGTAAATCATGAAAACAGTTATTACTGGTCAGCCCAAATACATTGAAAAGAAATTAAATACTATGCGAAAGCAGGGGTATTTAGTCAGAGGCAGTCATACTTTTCCAGACGGTAGCAAGGCATATACGATGGAGTTTCCAGAAGAAAAAATGTCTTACTCAAAGCCAAGTGTTGTTGATAAACCCACCCCGCAAACTGAAAAACGTGGCGGTGCTATTAAAAAAAGCAGCAAATCAACCAAACATACTTGGTAGAGACTCATGGCCTATAGCGGAACCGTTGGACAAACAGTCGTATCGGTGCAGAAATTCATCGATCAAGGCGCTCGCATGGCGGGTAAATTGGCTGAAGAGTTGACTGTTGAGCAGGTTCAATCCGCAAAACAATCGTTGTTCTTCATCCTCAGCAACTTGATCAATCAGGGCATCAATTACTGGTGTATCAGTAAGAAGGTGTATGGGATGAATGCTGATCAGTTTCAGTATCTGTTGCCGCTTGGCGGTAATGATGTGTTAAATGCGCTATATCGCAGGTTGAATCGACCTACGCCATCTCAGTATGGCGCATACATCGGGTCGTCTGGAAATGTTGGTCTTGCTTTCGATGACAATGTTTTGACTTCTGATGCTCAAACTTCCGCAAATGGCTATATCGGTATCAATTACGGAACGAACAATCCGGTCTATGCCGGTTCTATAGGCATCCTTCCTGCCACATCAGGATCATTTCACATTCTTTTAGAGTGGTCGAGTGACGGCACGACATGGAACCTGCTGCAGGATACCGGCGTGGTTACGTGGGTATCGGGTCAGTGGCTTTGGTACGATATCGACCCGGGCCAAACCTGCCAGTATTACCGCATGCGCGAGACTGGCGGTGGAACTTTGAATGTTGCCGAGTTCTACGTTGGGAACAACTCAACCGAAATCACAATGGCGCGGTTGAATCGGGACGATTACACCAATCTGCCGAACAAGAACTTCACTGCAAACCAGCCGTTTCAATTCTGGTTTAATCGCACCATACCGCAATCAACTATCACGCTCTGGCCTACCCCTTCTGACCCGTTTGTGCAGATGGTGGTGTGGTATTCAAGGCAGGTGATGGATGTCGGTGACCTTTATGGGGAGCTGGAAATACCGCAATACTTCTATCAAGCGATCCAGTGCATGCTGGCACACCAGATGAGTCTTATTTTGCCTGCAGTTGAGCTTACAAGAATTCAATACTTAGAAGGTCAGGCAGACAAATACTTTGCAATGGCAGAAAGCGAAAACAGGGATAAATCTCCGATCTACTTTGCGCCGAATATTTCCGTTTATACGAGATAACAATGCCTCGCTTTCTCAATACAGAGGGAAATGCATTAATTGCAATCTTCATCTGCGATAGATGCAAGATGAAGAGGCCAATTATTGAGGCGATGCCTGACCCGAACTTCCCCGGCCTCAAAGTGTGTCAACAAGGTTGTGCCGATCAAAAAGACCCCTATCGGTTACCTGCACGCAAGACGGAGCGAATTACATTACAATTTCCCCGTCCAGATGTCAGCGTTGCCGTTAATCCGAACGACATAGTCACTCAGCCGTATGGTGGCGAAGTTCTGAGTACGGAGCAAAGCGGTCAGACACCGACTCAGGATGGCAATCAACAAATTATTGGATTGCAACCTTAATATGGCTCAGGTATCGATCACACAACTACCGCAGGCTCTGGCTTTAACTGGCTTAGAGCCTGTTCCAATTGTCCAAAACGGGGTGACGGTTCAGACGACTACCGGATCAATTGCTGGTGCCGGTGCGCTGAATTACCCGTTTTTGACCGTTGGCTCGACCTCTGGCTTGACTCAGGCTCGCTATATCGCGACCAATGCAGGCTTGTCTCTGACCGATAACGGCGCTGGAAACACCCTTCAATTGAATTTGATCGGTGCTGCGTTGTCACTAAATTCCAGCGGAAATGGGATTCAGGTAAAGACAGGCTTGAATACCGTC
>Ga0181344_1000829_pt1 | contig 11921 bp, 19 predicted proteins | sample Su13VDMLBDD_FD_130098 | JGI IMG/M metagenome (GOLD analysis project Ga0181344, IMG submission 130098) | Freshwater viral communities from Lake Michigan, USA - Su13.VD.MLB.D.D | ecosystem: Environmental > Aquatic > Freshwater > Lake | place: USA: Michigan | collected 2013-07-15
AAATAGCTAAAAAAACCAGTGCCAGAGGTTTCATTAATGTTAGCTGTTGGTGTATTATACACTTGAAGACCTCTCCAGAAGAATGATGTATTTCCAGTTAAGCCATCATAGGGAGCTTCCAAGAATTGTGTATCTCTAATTAACTCAGCTATTGCCTCTTCGTCTATCGCTACATTTCCGCTTAGAACATTAATTTGATTTTGCAAAGAGACTACATTACCTTGCAATATTGCAACATTAGCTTCTAAATTGCCAAGTCGTTGATCTACTACAACTAAATTAGGATTAATATTTCCACTTATTTCTCCTTCTAAGGTAATAATATTAGCAAATAAAGCTTGATTTTTTGTTTGATCGTTTATAATTACTTCTGTTGTAAGTGGTGTTGTTAATACATTTCCACCATTAGCAAAAATATTGCCGTTATACTGAGTATTAAAATAGAAACCATTTACAAGCAGCTGGTCAGTGCTTAATGTTGGAACATTCAATCTATTAAATTGGCTCATATGATTATTATATATATTATTTATAGATAAATAAAAATATCACTTTTATAAATATAAACTATGGCTCAACCATTTACAACAACCAAGAGTTGGATTAACCTTTCCTCAACTGATAGAACTTCCGGAACGAATAATGATTTTACTATTAATTTTAATAACAGTGCGCTTTCCGGAGATCCTGGTGGCTTTTTTGGGTCTAAGACATTTATTAATCCAATATATTTTTCATTACCTAATAATTGGCAGAATATACAATTAGATTATAATGATACTTTCTGGATGAGTGGAACTGGATTTCCATCGGGTGGATTAGCGGTTAAAATAACAGCAGCTGTTTATCAGAATGTAAGTCAGCTAACTACTGAACTTCAAACTAAAATTGCTGCAGCATTAGTAAGTGCTAGTATTACAGGAACAATAACAGTAGTGCAAGATAACTCACCTTCTAGTTTAACATTTAATTATATTCAATTCAAAGCTGCCAGTTTAAGCACTGCAGTTAGTTTTTATTTTAATATTGCAAAACCTACATTATTACTTACCAATCCATATAATTTTGCAACTATAATTGGATGTGAAGATAATGTATTTACTCTTAATGGTACACAAAATTATACTCTAACACAGCTTCCAAACCTTACTCTATATGATATGATACAAATTAACTGTAATTTGTGTAGAAGCACCTATGAGATTATTAATAGCACAGGCGGTAGTCCAATATTAAGTCCATCTTTAATTATGGTATCATTTCCAACTGCAAATTACTTAACAACAAATCAAGTAGTATTTTTAAATAACAATCCCGTTCTTTATCGCCAGGAGATGAAGACAGCTAACTGGGATACCATTCAAATACAGATAACTGATAAGAATGGTCGTCTAATACCCTATTTTGGAGAAATTGATTTTTCCATGACTATCGAACGCGAACAATATAATGAGCCTGTAAATCTTGCATTTGCTAAGGACCAAAATCCCTGGACTGCGTCTATGTTTTATCAATAATTTATATGTAATATATATAAATAGGTTTTTTCGAGTTTTTCCTGTAAAAAAAATAAAACTCCATATTATATATAATGCCTAGAGCTCCATTGACTGAAGAACAAAAGAACGCTTTAATAGAAAGATTAAAGAAAGCCAGAGAAGCTAAGCAAGCTGAAGAAGATAATAAAATTGCTGAAAAAAAATCAAAAGCTGAGAAAAAGATTAAGCCAAAAGAAGTAGAAGAAAAACCTGTAGAAACTGCGCCAAAGGTACCAAAGGTAGAACCTGCGCCTTTAGCTCCTGTGCCAGTGGCGGCTGCTGTACCTCCGGTACCAAAGGTAGTGGAAGTTGAACAGCCTGTAATGCCTAAAGCCCCACAATTAAAACCTAAGCCTTCCAAAGAAAAATATGCTAAACTTGTTTTCTACAAAGAACCAAGTGCAAAGAAGCTTAAAAGGATGCAGAGTATGATGGGAGTTTCAAGTGATGATGATGATGAAGTTGAAGTTAAGCCCAAAGCGGCAAGTGCACAAATCCCTCAGTTGGATTATAATGAACAAAAAAAACTACAATATCAAAAACTAAGCAATTTAGCTCATCATTTTTTCGACAACTAATATATAAGAAGTCCAAGATACGAGGACAGAAACCGTCATGGCGCAGGGGAAGCGCGCGGGGCTCATAACCCCGAGGTCGTAGGATCGAAACCTACTGACGGTATTTTTTTTCCACAATTAATGTATACAATGATTGACCAAATCTCTTTTTCTCCAGAAGAAAAACTTAAGCTTAGATTACCTAAGTTGCCTTCTATTAATATTTTACCTAATCCAAGTTTAACAATTAATATCAACCGAAAATAATCTCGTTGGGAATAAATATACTATGCCCTACAAGATTATTAAAAGAAAAGGAGGCTACTTTGTTGCTAAGAAGAGTGATGTAAGTAGAAAGTTTAGTGATAAACCATTAACCAAGTCTAATGCAAAGGCACAGCTAAAGGCATTATACGCTACCGAAAAAAGAAAAAAATAATATCTTTCTACATTATATAAGCACAGCTATGTTCTACGGTTATTTTTTTAGTTCAGTATTTAATTGGTGGCATCCACCAGCACCAGCAGTTGATGCCGGAGTAATAGAAACTCCTGCTGAAGGCACAGAAGAAGATGTAAGTTCCATTAATGAAGCCATGGCAGCCGCTATTAATGATCCGCCAGCACCTGAGCCTGAGACAGACACGGAATGCACTGAGCCCGAGCCCGAGCCAGAAGAGCCTATTGAGCGTTCGACGCCGCGCCCCATTCCCTTGGCCGGCAAAAAGAAACCGCACAAGAAGAACAAGCATCGCATTCATTAATAATTGCTTGGTAAGAAGCAACCACATTATTTAACCTATCTATCTGTTTTTGCATGGACTGGCATTTTTCGTTTACATCTTCCAGATTATCAACAAGTTCATCTATTTCATTACATAAAGAATTGTGGCTAGCCTTAAGATTAGCCCAAGCCTTCCAACTAATAGCTCTAAGAGGTCCATCATAAAGGTCGTCTTGCATTACAACAATCTGTTATTATATAATAACAGATTATTTTAATATTCAATTAAATATTACAAGTGTTTCTCTTCTAATAAATTGTAGTTTAATTTGTTCTAGACCAAGTTTCTTTAATTTGCTAGCTTTCACTCTAGCTATATGTCTTTTTCTAAACTCAGCATCATTAGCATATCTTGCATTAAAATTAGCATATTTTATTTGGCGTTTTTCTTCCATACTATATTATATAATGTAGATTTTATTTTAGTCATAGATACGAATACCAACTCTTTCCAGTAATAAACATAGCACACTTCCATAGCGGTCATTCTTATCATACCAGCCATTTTCATAGCATCTAACAAGGTCTCTAGGATAAAGAGGTTCTAGATTACCATTTTCATCTTCTTCAAAGTAGGAAGGACAGCGTTCTCTAAATGGCACTTTAGCCCACTTAAAGCTGTATTCTCTACAGGCTTGATGACGCTCTTTCACTCGTTCTCTTCTAGTTTCAAGAGGTAGATTATCATCTTCCATCTCTTGTTCAGGGTGGCTTTCCAATTTAACTACTGAAGGCAAAGAGGCTATGTCTTCCTCCTCTTCCTCACTTTCGTCGCTGCTATCTTCCAGTACATACTTAACAGGAAATCTATCTAAATCGTTAGCTTCGCTAGAAACCTCCATGGTATATTTATTATTTAGATTTTTAATTTTAGAGATTTCTTCATTCATTAAATGTTTTTTAGATTTAAAGTGTTGTTCCTGCATTTGTATTAGTCTATATCTAGGATATTTCTTAAGAGAAGGATTGTATTTACATAGTTCACAGAGATAAAGATTACTCATTCTTATATTCTTTATATTCTATATTATTTATATTAAAATATTAAAAAATATGTAGTTTTTTTAGTGTTTTTAAAAAAAGAACTACGCGATTGGGATTAGCCGGTATAAAATCTTTTTAATTTTTCTCCGGATTTTTTTTTTAGTCCAATTAGTTTTTTAAAAACCCTAAAAAAACTACATATTTTTTAGAACCAACCTTACAGGATGTGTTATATATAACCTATATCATCCTACAGGGTAGGCTTTTAACCTAGCGGTAGCATTAGATTTCTTCTTACATTTCTTCTTATAAAAAATAGATTTGAAATAGATTTTTACTTCAAATCAATTACTTACTCATAGCCATCATCTCCATTAGTTGTTTCATCTTTAGCTCTTTATAAGCTTTCTTTTCCAGTTCCTTCTCTTGATTTCTATATTCAGCTATTAGTTCATTCATTACAAGTTGATACCACTTCTTTTTTTCTCTTTCATATTCTGTTATTACTTTAAGTAGGCTTTCCATTAAAGTCTCTTTTTCTTCTAACATATCTTTTAGTTCTTCTGCACTATATTCCAAGTGAGAATACTTTTGCTTTAATAGGTCTGGATGATTATAATGTTCGCTATAGTATTCTTTTTGGCTTTCAGTATACTTAGAATAATCTATATCTTTAACATTCATGAAAAGTTCGCGTAAATATTCAAACCTATCTGTCATTTTTTGTTTCTTATCAGTTAGTTCCTTACCTACTCTTAAATAGCTATCATGATTGAATATAATAGCATCAAGAGTTTCTTTATCAAGTAATCTTGGGTCAGCCATCTCTTCTTTTTCTTCTTGCTTACCACTTGCCTTCTTAACCATATCTAAGTGTTTTTTAGTGCCATAGTGTCTAGCTAGATCTTTATTATCATCAAATTGAATACAACAAACAGTGCATTTAACAGTCATTCTAATTATGGGTTATATATAATACACAAAGAAAATAAAATAGCAATCAATTTTTTTTTGAAATTAATCGTCAAAATAACATCTTATATTTTCTCTACACATAGGACATTCTGGATCATCATCATTATCTACTTTATCATTATTATGGGCAATAGTTGCCCAACATGGAATACATAGTGTATGACCACAAGGAGTTTGTGTAAGCGTGGGTTCTTTACATACACAACATTCTAAATCTGTTTCTAGCTTCCATAAGTCATTCATTATTTCTTTATAGTCCATCAGACAATTACACTGTGAAAACTGACCTGTAGTTTTATTAAATTGCACATTATCTAAAACTTCTACAAAATACCGTATTACTTCATTTAAATCGCAGCTTTGTTTATGTTGGTGAAACAAATCGATATCATCATAGTTATTATTTACAATACCCGCTACCAATATTACAAGAGCATAGGAAGTGCGTCCTTTTGTCATCTTAGCATAAAAACTACGGCATTCTTTAAATGCACCCTTGGGTTTAATAATAATATATTCATTATTACCATCTTTAAACTGTTGTTCAGTATACTTAACTAACCTACTAATAGCTTCCTCACGCTTATTCATAATATGCTTATATATAATACATATTATAAAAAATAGCCATCAATTTTTTTTTGGGATTAAATATTATTAAAGCGAGTTTTGTTGTATTTCATCTGGAGAAAGTTCTTTCATTAGCTCCATTACTTTTTCATCATTTTCAAATAGTTCATAGTTCTTAGAAAATATGATTTTAATATGCTTCTCAAAATCGTCCATCTTATTATTTTCTAATATGATTTTTACACGCTTTATAAAGGTGTTCCGTTTTCTTACTAAATTAATTTTCTCGCGGTTTTCTTTAGCATATTTGCGAGTAGCTCTAAGAATATAGATAGGTGTCTTAAAAACGGGCTGATTAGATAGTTCCATTTTCCTTATTATATAATACACTATTTATTTTAAATCAATTTTATTTTCAACTTGTTTTTTAAACTCCACCTCTTCATTAAATCCAAGTCTAACCCATTGCTGTTTATCATAGTATATGGAACAGAAACTATGGTCATTTCTAAGTCTAATTTCTTCTAATAGATTAAGAAAATTATCCAAGTTATTTTCGAATAAAATGGAATATTCATCAAATACGCTCTTTAGAACACTATGGTCTCGGAATGGAAATAAAATAGTCCAATTTGCATTTGTGCGGAAATACTTAGCGATGGCCTTGATATGTTGTGTTAGAATAAATACATTACAATAATAGGGGAAGTGGCGATGTTTTAAGACAAACTTTTGGAACCATTTACCTGCCTTGGATCTTGGTTCACATATCATATCACAGCCAACACTATCATCAATTATCAGACTGGATATAGGTGGATGTGAATAATCAAAGTTTTCTATTTGTGGATCGTCTTGGAGAAAGTTAAGGTCTGTTAGCAATACTATTTCATCCATTGTTAGTGTCTTGGGATTATTTAAATACTTGTTTAAGAGTTCGTATACATCATATTGGTTTTTCCATTCTTCCACTCGGTCTTTTATATTTTTCAAAACTTCTTCCATATTTTTCATATTTAGTTCTTCTACATAAACAAAGTTATCTGGATACTTTTCAATAAAATATTCTACCTTACTATCTTTAGTTGGACTAACAAAATAGACCTTGGCTGACCCTTGTAGCAAATGCTTTTTTTCAGTTTCTAAAATATTTAATACTAAAGTAGATTTACCCGCATTTCGGATACCACTAATAAGTGCTAAGATAAATGAATTATCTCCTGTAGTAGTAAAAGTGGGCCATATATACGGGGATTTAAAGTTAAGGTCTTTTACTTTAATATTAGTAATCTTTTTTTTTAACATCTAATATATATATAATGTCTTATAATAAAGCTCAATTTCAAGTTGCATTTAAACCGACTGATTTGATAGATAACCTAAAGTCGGCTCAAATAGCGGCTTTAGGAAGAGATAGAACTATTGCGGAACTTAATAAGATGAGTAATTTAGAAAATCCGTGGAAAAAACTCACGGCTTATGCTGCTTTAGGTAGATTTGCCCAACAATATCAACACGAAAAAATAGAAGCGCTTGGTGGAGCTGGCACTGGCGAACTTCAGAAACAATATATGCGTGATGTAAGTAGTTATTTAGAACAAAAAACAGCTCATGCTAAAAAGGAACGAGATATAGTAGAAAGAATAAGGGAAGCAGATGTATATGGTTTAATGAGTGCTGTATCTGGAATGGAAAATATTGAGGAGGTATATGCAGGTGGAGAAGGTCTTGCTGTATATCCAGTTGAACTAGGTGAGGGAGAAGAACTTGCAGCTGAAATGGGTAGTGCATTGGCTGCTGCACAAGCTAGGTCTGAGTTCGGTTTGGAGTTAGAACAAGGTCGGGAACGCTTTAGCACATTATTAGGGGAACTCCGTGGAGCTATGGCTAGTGAAGCTCAGCAAGGTTCATTGTCTGAAGCTCCAGCCGAAGCTGTAGAAGGTGGACGGAGAAAGAAAATTGCCGGGGAGAGAAAACCTAGGGGAGAACGAAGTATACCAGAAGAAATGTCTTTTGTCCAAGTTAGAGGTGGAAGGGCAAGTCCTGGTCCTCGTAGATCAAGAAGTCCTTTTATGTCTGAAACAGAACAAGAACAAAGGGACATTTTAGCTATGCAATTAGGTAGGGAACCATCTCAAGAAGAGTTTTCAAGAAGAAAGAAACTTGGTGCAGGGCGTCGTCCTGGTCGTAGAGCAGCAGGTGGTATAGCTAGTTTCGAGGAAGCAATTGAAGAAGGTCCTTCTTGGAGTTATTTTGATCAGCCTGCTAGTAGTGGTGGTAGTGCAGCACTAGACCCAAGTGCAGTTGTATATGAGTTTATTGCAGAAAATCCAGCTCCAGAGAGAGCTTTACGAAATGAATTAGAAGCTTGGGAAGAACATTTAGTCAGATTAGTTGCAAGAGGTGGAAAACCAATTAAGTTTCAACAGTTTAAGAAAGAGTTCTACATGTCCACGGCTTAAACTTTTTTTCTATTGTTATTGTATATATATAATACCGATGACTAGTAAAGAAGATCCGAGAAAAGCATTTTGGTTGGAAGAACTTAAAAAAGCCAATCCAGATGTAAGTCCATATTTCCTTGATTTTATGGTGGAATGTTATTTATTAGATCCTAAGGGAACAGAACGGGTAATTTCTAATCACAGATATAATGTTGAAAAAGGTTTAATTCCAAATAATAATTAAAATATATCTATTCATATATATTGAACAAGAATGCGTATAGGAATGAGAAATCGTGCGAATGAAGATCTCCAAGGTAAAATAGGTGTAAGGCAGAAAGGCACAGCCATGGGTTGTAGAAGTTGTGGTCATATTAAGAAAAGAGGAACGCTTGCAGTTTTAGGTTAAATTAATTTTAAAAAGATAATATTATTATATTTTTAAAATATATTATATTAATATAAAAAATATAAGATGGCCGAAGATATGGAACTCTACCGTCAATTGGATGCTTTACCCGCCTGTTTAAAATATGGCGCCAAACAATTACAAGTCCGTGTTAATAGAAACACAAATCTTATTCCCATAGGTACTGATAGTGTAAGTAGTAATGGAAGTGGAACAGTCCGCTTTAGATTGCCAAGTGCATCCATTCTCAATCTTTCAACTTTAAGTGTGAACTTCTTAGCTAATATTACTGGTTTAACAACTGGTTCTACTAACTTCGTTAATGCTCTAGTCCCAGCTGCATACAAATATGTGCGTAGATGCCAATTCTATCTTGGTGGTGTGTCTGTTGCAGGCGCTCTTTCCAACAACTACAATCAAGTCTATCATGCTTTTGTTAAGGCATCAGCTAACCCTCAATATTGCCACGGCAAATGTTTGAATGGCTTTACTGAAATTAGTGATGGTTATGATCAATTTGGTCCTATCAATCAACCTCCTTCTGCAACTTCTAAGACTGTATACCAAGTGTTAGATGATTTCCTTCTGTTGGCAAAAGGCAATGGTGCTGCTGCTAACCCAGATATGATGATTGATACTAGTATCTGGCAGGACTGTGAGCTACAATTAGATTTTGATAACAATTCCATTTTATCTGTATACTGTGATGGCACAGCCAACGCTACCACTGCTGCTAATGCTGTAGGATGGAACTTATCTAACATTCGTCTTAATGTTGATGCAGTTTCTTCTATTCCACCAATCTATGCTGCATTCTTGGAAATGCGTGCTCAGCGCCCAGAGCCAATTCGTCTTGTCTATCAAAACTTTGTATCTCAAGTTAGTGTCATTCAATCTACTACTCGTATTCAAGTTTCTTCCACTTGTATTGATGGTCTCATGATTTGCGGTTTGGCTAGCAACCAAGGTAGTTGCGTGCCATTTGCTGGTAATGTTAGTGCATCTTCTGGAGATGTTAATATCACAAATCCTCCTAAGTTTAACTTTAATAGTGGTCTAACTGTATCTGCAGCAAATGATGCTGCTGCCTACAATGGTTTCCAAGCGTCAATCCAAGTCGGAACTGCTTTATACCCTACTACTCCTTACCAATCAGCTTATTTGTTAGCTGATAGCACTTACCATCACTTCTGGCATAGTTCTATTATGTCTTCATCATTGTTATTCCAATCTCTAACTGCAGAAAGCACTGGCACACCAGCTGCGGCAACTGTTGTTATTGACGAATATGTAAATCCCAACTATTTGAACCATCAATTTATCTGGGTGCAATCCTTCTCTCTCCAAGATGGTTGGTCTAATCCTGATAAGGTCCTAAGTGGTATTGACACTAGTTCCACTAATGTTGACATCCTAATTATAACAAGTGGTTTGGCTGCAAATAACCAAAACTTCTTGATGGTTGGTTTGTTAAGTTCAGTCTTGGAATACGATACTGTAGTCAAGAGAGTAAGAGTAATACAATAGAAAAAGAAATAATTATATTTAATAATAAATCTTATTATAAGATATAATTAGAATGGTTTTATCAAACATATTAACGAATGTTAGAACTGTGCCACAAAGAAAAAAGGAAGATATGTATGAAAATGCAACCTGGAAAAAAGGCTATCTAGAACAAAAGATAGCAAATGCAAAATGGCAAAATAACCGTGTTAAAAGATTGACAACAGCCCAAGGTTATGCAGATGTAAACATATCTATGCCTTACATTCCACCAAATAAAGCTGTATTAAATCTAAGGTTAGTAAAAGAGAATAATGTCTATGATTATATTTCTAAGATGAATGATATGGAGCGTGAAGCTAAGAGATTTAATTACTATGATCCTGTTAATCAAGCTCCACAACCAAGAGGTATTCTCTATCAGACGAAACATTTTGGTATATCAACTATGAGCTACTAAAGTTCCACTAATAAGAGGAGTTAGTTTTTCTAAACACTTATTCACATCTTCTTGTAAGATGTCTGTAGCTGTTTTAAATAATGCTTTTTTTACAATTTCTTCTACTTTTTTTTTAAGTTCTAGTTCTTCCTCAGTATACCTTACCATTCTGTCATATTCTTGGAATGGTATTTCCTTAGAAATAGTATCGACAATTTTTTCATTATCATCAACTATTTCAGCTTGAACTGCATAACCATTTTGTTGAATGCTAAGTTTGTAATTAACCTTCATATTTGTTATTATATAATGTATTTAGATTTTATTTTTACAAGATTTATCCAAATAAACTATATATGAAATACCAGGATTGCACTGTTTTAATTATCCATATTAGAACATCACTAGATAGACTACCATATATAGATGATATTAAAGCTAAGTTTCCAAACACTAAAATAATGGACGCAATAACACCATATGATTTAAGTGAAGATGAAATAGATTTTTATAGCTATTATGAACATTTTAAGAGAAGGCCAGGTTTAAAACTGATAAATCTATTATGTCGAGTTTGTTGTTTTCAATCTCATAGAAAGTGTTTAGAATATATTGTAGATAATAAGTTAGAAAATGTTATTATTATGGAAGACGATGCATTTGTAATTGATGATACTTTTTTAAAAGAAGAAATACCAACAGAATATGAAATGATATATCTTGGACATGGTATGTATAGAACTAAAGCTGGATTTGATAAGATAGTTCTATCACATGCAATCTATTATAAAGATTGGAAAGTAGCTGAAAATATACTTGATTTTATAGATGGAAACCAGGATAAATGGAGAGCATGGGATTTATTTTTAGATAAAGAAGTATTACCATTTTTAAAATATAAACTTACAAAATACATAAATCAAGGTTCTATTATGCATAGAAATCTAAAGTCTCAAATATCAATGAATATGAAAGTAGCTTCTTTTAAATGATAATAATATATGGAACATGAAATTGTGTATAATAAAGATGTGGAACATCTATTAAAATGTAATGCGGAAGAATGTGAAAGTTTATCTATATTACATAGATTTAGTTATGAGAAGTATAATAAACTAAGTAATATAATTAATATACCAGTGATAATCTTGTCTAGTGCCATAGGTTTTGCTACTGGTATAGATATTGGTTATCAACAGATGAATATTATATTAGGAGTTGGTTCTATATTTGTTGGAATAATAAAATCGATAGATACTTATTTTCAATTACAAAAAAGAGCGGAAGGACATAGATTATGCAGCTTACAGCTTGGACAAATTAATAAAAAAATAGCTATAGAACTAGCTCTACCACGAATGCAAAGAATAAATGCCAAGGATATGCTTGGATTAATAAAAACAGATATGAAGAACTTAGCGGATATATCTCCATTAATAGACCAAGATATAGTAGATAAATATAATGAAAGATATAAAGAAACTAATGTATGTAAACCAAATATAGTTAATGGTCTAAGTGCAGTTAATATTAGATTAGATACTACTGATATTCCAAGTGTAAATAATATAGATACTTCAGTAGAAATGTAAATCTTTTTGTAGAAAATGATTTGTAAAAAAAGATGGAGAAGAATAAAAAAAAGATCCGGTATAAAATGAAAACTGTTTTATACCGTCTTTTAAAAAAAGTCTAAAAAGTTTTTTTAAAAAAAT
>Ga0181344_1000830_pt1 | contig 11919 bp, 9 predicted proteins | sample Su13VDMLBDD_FD_130098 | JGI IMG/M metagenome (GOLD analysis project Ga0181344, IMG submission 130098) | Freshwater viral communities from Lake Michigan, USA - Su13.VD.MLB.D.D | ecosystem: Environmental > Aquatic > Freshwater > Lake | place: USA: Michigan | collected 2013-07-15
AGTTCGCCGTTGAGAAGGGACCGCTTTCCCTGACAAATGTCCCGTATCGTGCGATCACTGCGACCTCATCGCAGATGACCTTCAACATCATCGTCCCCTCCGAGTCAGTCTTCGTTGATCGTGCCGTGGATTGGTCGGCGACTGTCTATGGCTCTGTGGACGTTACGATGACTGCCGCTGGTCTAGCCAAGGCTCCTATCGCCGTCTATGGTCGTGACTGTGCCCTTGCCCCGTTCCCGCTCCACCAGATGTGCTCCACAATGTCTGCCACAATCAACGACACCACAACAGTCGTCAACACCAACGATGTTCTCAATCAACTCCTCCGCCTTGCGGACTACAAGAAGCACCGCAAGTTACGCACGTGCCCGAATATGTTGGATCGCTACTACACCTACCCGCAGACCAACACGAGTGCCAATCTTCAGGTTGGTGCCTCCTTTGACACGGGTGCTCTCTCCCAGACTCTCGCACAGGGATTCGCACAGGGCGTCATCACGAATTCCCCGCTCTGCTCTTTCCAGAACGAGCAGGCTGTGGATGAGAAGCCCAACGGTTCCTGGGGCGACTTCACCTGGTGCGACAGCGATGGTACAGTCCCCGCTGGCACCTATGGCACCCCTGTGGCGGTCACAACGACCGCCTCTGGCACAAATGCCTACAACTTCATCAACGGAGTCCCGGTCTACCCTGCGTCCCCTGGTGCCAGCCACGTCTACCGTCTCTATTTCCGTTTCAAGTCCACGGAGCGTCTCGTCATCAGCCCCTTCATCTGGGCGGATGATTATGAGATCAGCACGGGTCTGTTCGGCATCCAGAACATCCAGTTGCTGATGAACTTCCAGAACCCGCTTGCGGGTGGTCGTCTCCTCCGTTTCGCCAACAACTTCGGTCAGTTTGGTGTCCAGACTGCTGGCACCTCCTCCGCCGTGGGCACTCCCGCCGCCGCCACAGTTGGAAACCAGCAGTTCCAGAACCTGTCCAGCGGTACGCCGTTCGCCGCCACTGCCGTCAACATCCAGTACCTGACCCCGTCTCTGGATGTCCCGCTCCCTGCGAAGAACATCGTGCCCTACATGGACTACCCCCGTTACATCTCCCAGCAGTCAACGGGCTCAATCGCTGTCACGACCCTTTCAGGAAACACATCTGGTTCCCAGACATCCACCTCGCTCAATTCGCAGACCATCACGCTACCGGCGATCCCGGATCTGCTCGTGATCTATGTCAAGCCGAATACCTACCCCACAACGGTAGGTGGATCAACTCCTGACCCGACGCAGGGTGATTGGGTTCTCCCGATCACGGGTATCAGCGTGAACTTTGATAACTTCGCTGGTCTGCTTTCATCCCACACACAGGAGGAACTCTACCGCATGTCCGTTCGCAACGGTCTGGAGATGGACTTTGACCAGTGGCGTGGCTATGCGACGGAGGCGTATGGACAGGGTTTCGGTGGTTCAGCGACATCAGGCAATCTTGCCCCGCTCGTCGCCCTCAGCGGTGGTCCCCTCATCCTCAAGCCTGGACGTGATATCGTCCTCCAGGCAGGACAGGCTCCTTCGCTCGTCGGCAACTTCGTCTTCCAGTTCACCCTCAACGTCCAGAACCAGACGGGTGCCGCCCAGACTGCGTGCTCCATCTACGTCATCGCCATCAACTCTGGATACCTTGAGACCATCAAGGGCTCATCCCGCATCATCAAGGGCGTGCTTACGGAGCAGGACATCCTTTCCGCCCCGATGGGTCCGGGCTCAGCCCAGGCTGGCAAGGATGGTCTTGATCGCATGGAGGGTGCTGGACGTCTTGCCGAGTCATCCCACTCAGCGTCTCGCCACGGTCGCCACGGACGCAGGAGTTCAAGCGGGATCAGCAAGTATATGTGAACGGGAGGTTTTCACACAATTAAGACACCAACTTTTATCAAAATAAAAATATTTTAGGGAGACACCTTCCAAAAATATTTTTTATCCTAAAAACCACCGCCCGAAAAACGCAAAAACCTCCCGTTCATATTTGGAAGTGTTTCCTGTAGTTCGCAAGGTTCTGTCGCAGAGAGGTGGTCGGTCCCCATAGCAAATACGCAGACAGTGTGCCAGCCTTGGTTGGATCTGTCCAGTCTTCACGAGCCCGATGGCGTCCCAAATACAATTGACGCCGTGCCTCTGATTTGTGGTGTAAAAAATCCGAGTACCCAAAGGCACCAAAATGAGTTGTTTTATCTGGATCTTCAAAGACAGCCATATATTTATGTTTGCCGTCTTTGGACTTGTAGAGTCCTTTGAGCTTCATTGTTTTACTCTAGGTTTTGTTTAGATTTTATCATCCTCAACGATGAACGCATAGCGGATGTCTTCGGGGGGCTTGTAGATGTAGTGGTGCTCTATCAGTTTCCTGCGGAGCCGTTCCGTGTCTAACCGGATGTGGCTGGTATTGGATTTGTAGAGTCCTTCGCCATTATCTGCAGCCTCCTTATCCATGATGAGTTCGGAGTTGCGTGTTAGGTACTGGCTGAAGTAGGTTAGACTGATGTGGCAGTCCTCCGCCTTCTTTTCATTCCGTTCCGTCATCCAGCCTTGGAACTCCTTGAAGAGTGCAGCGGACTCTCCACGGATGTGATTCTCCTTTTCAACCCGTGTGATGACCCAGCGGAGGATCAGGTCGGCGTTGAGGCGTCGCATGTCTATGTAGGCTTGCGTGACCGGTCGGTTGATCTGGAAGTCTATCGGCTTCTTCCAGGTTTCGTATTTCATCAGGAACTGGTAGAACGCATATTGCGTTGTTTCCTTCTCCAGCAGTTCATTTAGTTTCACGAAGTACTCCGTGTCATTGCGATGGTGTGTTTCCACGTCCACGAACCACATCCGCCGATCGCCAGGCGTTGCTCCATAGGTTGGGAGCGGGTTCTCATTGTTCGTGCCCCAGATATAGCGGGCGAAGTCGTTCTGCTGGTACTTCGGCACGCCCTTGCGATTTATCATTTTGGTCTTGCTGGTGATGGATGCCTTGAGGGTATCTATCTCCCGCACATTGTCCCGTCCCTTCGCCTCCTCAATGTAGACGAGGAGTTTGTTTTCTAGATGCTCTGTGAACTGGTCGTAGAGCAGGGAGTTGTTGCCGAGCACGAGGAAGTAGTCTTCGCCGAGCAACTTCTCTCCAAACCATTCTATGAACAGGTTCTTGCCTGTGCCACCGCCTGGTTTCAGCATCTTGCTGATATCCCGCAGAACGATTGAGGTCTGCGATTTCTGCCACGGAGTCTGGATGATGTTCGCCATCCATTTGAGGAAGTATTGGGGATGTTGTGATGTCAGCGTGGAGATGTGGTAGAGGATCGGCTCAACCGCAGCGTCCATTTCATCTTGAGTCATTTCGCAGTTGAGCGTCGCACCTTTCAGTCCTCGGAAGAGGTTATACACGGTCGGCGGGCAATTGGTGACATCAGGGCAGAAGTCCATGCGATCATATTCCTTGCGGTTCTTGTCCTTCTTCCAGATATGGTAGAACGGCTGTTTCTTCACCTTCTCGCCGTCCCAGATCTTGAACTCCTTATTTGCGTAGAGGAGGTTGGCTTCGGTATCATTCAGGAACGAGCGTGTGCCATTCTCATGGAGATGGCAGAGTCTCGTGCCGACGATGAAGTTCTTGAGTTCAAACTCTTCCTTCATCTTCTTGTATTCCTCGTTGTCCTCTTGGTTGATGAGCGATGCGAAGACCTCTGGGTTCTCTTGCTTGAGCCACCAGTATAGGGTCTTGAGCGTCACCTGTTCGTCTATCGGTTTGTCCTTGAAGGACTGATACAGGTAGTAGGGCTGTCCCGCTTCGTATTTGTCCGAGCGTTTGCTGAACTCATCAAACATCTCCCAGGGCACCTTTGCGTGGTGGAGAGCCATGCCGACCTTGATCCAGTCCGCATACTCATCGGCGTGCTCCTTGTTGATGCTCTCAAGGAGTTTGCGGATGTCTGCTAGTTCCGTGGAGATGTCTGCTTTCATCTTATCCATCTGTGCAGCCTCCTTCTTGATTGCCACCGTCATCTTCTTCTTGTCCTCCTTCTGGATGGCAGGCTTGTAGAGGCTGATGACGTAGTCCACGACGGGCTTGGGGCATTCTGGGATTTCGTCTGCGGAGTCTGGCAGGTTCTGCCATTTGTATTTGTTGGTCTTGCCTCCAGCGATGTACTTGCTGGGCTCGCAGTAGAGCAGGGCATCGTTGTTGCGGATATCCAGAGCCAATTTCTGGCTGGTGGTGGTCTTGAGCTCGTCCGTGTATTTAAACACGTAGTGGAACCCTTTCTTCGTGACCTGCTTGATAGCACCTGCGTCTTCGCAGAGTTTCACCAGTTTGATGTTATGGGGCAACTTGGGGTCGTCCACATCTATTGCGGTGATGCCTGACCGGGGACCTGTCAGGAGGGCATAGCCCGTTGCTCCATTTCGGCAGATCGGATTGTCCCGCCAGGAGGTGCTGTGGAACAGGAACTTCTTCGCACCCTCTCCCTTCTTTGCGGTGGCGTCCCAGGACATGTCGCCCGAGACGATCGTCCACCCTATTTCCTTGTACGCCTCTAACAGTTCTGTGTGATCAGCCATCGTTCCCTTGACTCCGTGATAGGTGGCTTTAGGTCCCTCAATTTTATAGCCTGCCTGGTTGAATGCCTCGGGATCGGACATGCTTGTCTATACATTGTAATAACAAATAAAACATCCGTTTTTACCGACCGACGAGACTTCTTTACTTACCGGTAAAGAAGTATGTCGGAGTTGTCGGTGTTTCCAAGTAAAAAAACCGGTTTTTTTACTCGTATTTGTCGGTATTTTGTATTTACTTACTTACTTTGTCGGGGGTTTTCTTTACTGCGTCGTAAGGAAGTTCTTTATGTCCGTAAAGAACCCATCAACCTTCTCCACGTACTCCTCCTTCTTGATATTTACCAGTTGCTGGAGCGTGTCCTTCTCCTTCTGGGTCTTGGCGAACCTGGTGCGATGGATATCACTAAACAGGTCACCCCAATCAAGACGCATCGCATCTAGCATCTTGTAGAACTTGAAGGTGAATTCGTCCGGGGTAGGAAAAGTCTTGAGATTGAACTCCCGGGCGACCTCTGAATCCATGGGCGGGCAGAGGGTCGTGATGGTGGCAGGCAGATCATCGCATGCGGGTGTGGCGGAGCGGTCGGACATGTTCTATACTTACTTCCCAGGAAATAAGTAAAGCGTTCAAACGCATAATAATCTTTCTTACCAAGTAATATAGACTATGAAGCAGATCAGCGATTTCATGCTTGTGCTCCACGACCAGCTCAAGAAGGAGAAGGAACTAGCGGACTCTACCGTGTCTGCCTATCTACGCACGCTGTATTCCCTCAATGGTGATAAGGCTTTTAAGAACCTGGCGTTCCTCAAGAACTTTGAGGTCATCCAAAACAAACTCACTGATCTGGCGGAGTCCACGCAGAAGACGCACCTAGCGTCTATTGTATCAGTGTTGAGCCTTGTGAAGGATAAGGCAGCATACAAGAAGACCTACACGCACTGGCACGAGAAGATGATGACTGCAGCAAAGGCGTCCCGAGATGTGGATACATCCGAAAAGACGGAAGCCCAAACTAAGAATTGGATGGACTGGAAGGAGGTCTTGAAGGTCAAGCAGGATCTGGATACAAAGGTGGATGCTCTAGCGGGGCAGAAGATGATTACTCCTCTACAGTATGATTTCATTCTACAGGACTTGGTATTGAGCCTCTACACGGACATCCCTCCTCGTCGCAACCAGGACTACCAGCAGATGTATGTGGTGAAGAAGTGGAACGAGAAGGAGCCCACGGATCGCAATTACCTTGACTATGACGGCAAGCAGTTCATCTTCAATGTGTATAAGACAGCCAAGACTCACGGGCAACAGAAACTACCTATTCCGGATTCGCTCTATAAGTTGATCCAGATCTATCTGAAACACCACCCGATTCACAAGGGCAATAAGAAGTTTGCCCCATCGTTTGTGTTTCTTGCGAACGTGGATGGTTCTGCCTTGACCGCCGTGAACGCAATCACCCGCATACTGAACCGTGTCTTTGGAAAGAAGGTCGCAGCCTCCATGCTTCGCCACATTTACTTGAGCGATAAATATGACATCACTGAAATGAAAAAGGATGCGGATGCTATGGGACATTCTACTGCTGAACAGAGAGCGTATCTTAAGGGTGGGGAGACCGTCCAAACTGTGGAAATCCCAACAGTTATTAATGTGTGATTATAGTAGATATGTCACGCAACCCGACCTCATGTTCAGTTATCGTGTCTCCATCACCGAGCGGTAACTTCATCGCTACTTGGACTGGAGCAAGAGGTCCAGGTAATCTTAATTTCAACGTGTTTGAAAGTGCGACGGGTGGCACGCCACTGAGCGGGTATTCTGTTGTCGCAACACTAAACGGTGTGTCCCTTACTGCTGGAGGATCACAAACCATAACAGGCTACACGCCTATATCGGGCTATTGGTATTGTGTGATCGTTCACAATGATAGTGCCGCTGGTAATGATCTTGCTGGTCCAACAATCAGTCCTGCTTATCAAAACTTTCCACCAGCCGTCCTACCCACTGTAACCACCACAGCCGTTACAAATGAAAGAGTGTCCATCTCTTGGACTGGTGGAGGTGGGGTGGCTTCAGTTACTCCATCAATCGTCTACGCCGATAATTCTGCCATGACCGGAGCCAGCACGCTTTCAACAGAACCCACATCAATGGCGGGGGACTCAGGTACACTTAACTTGTTTGATACTATTCTGGAAGGCTTCTACTATTCAGCAAGTGTTCTGTTCACGTTCGTAGACAGTACAACGCAGACCGCAGCAACTCCCACTGGCTTACTGCTACCAGAAGCCCCCATCGTCGCAACGGGTGGCACGATCACCACGACTGTTGTAAGCGGAGTCAAATACAGAACGCACGCTTTCACATCATCAGGTACGTTCACAGTTGTGTCGCCCGGTGCTCTTAACGTGAATTCGCTGATTGTGGGTGGTGGCGGTGGTGGCGGTAATAACCAGGGTGGTGGTGGCGGTGCGGGCGGTGCTGTTCTTACAACAAACGGGCTAGTAACTCCTGGACCCTACACAGTCACTGTTGGTCTTGGTGGCACTGTCAGCACAACTTCCTATGTTGGTGGAACAGGTGGCACATCTTCTTTCAATGGTGTTTCTGTTGCTGGCGGTGGCGGTGGTGGTGCTGTGTCATCACCGAACGGTAATAATGGAGGATGTGGTGGCGGTGAAGGATTTCAAGGTGGGTCACAGGGCGGAACTGGTTCTGTTGGATATAATGGCGGAAGATCCTATTCAGATACGGGTGGGCGATGGCAGACTGGCGGTGGTGGCGGTATGGGTTCTATCGGCGGTTCTGGTAGTGCGAATACAGCGGGCACTGGTGGAACTGGTGCTACCTACACACTTGGCGGAGTTTCATATCTCGTGGCAGGTGGCGGTGGCGGTCAATTGTATCTTAATAGTGCTCCTTCTGGAGGTGCTGGAGGTTCTGGTATTGGTGGTACCGGTGCTGTTACGAGCACTAATAGCACAAATATAAATGCTACCGCACCTGTAGCAAATACAGGAAGTGGTGGCGGTGGTGGAAATAATACGAATGGTAGTGCCTCTGCGGGTGCTACAGGCGTCGTCTACATCTCCTACATCATTTCGCCCCACGGCACGGGTGGCACGATCACAACGAAAAACGTCAACGGCGTAATCTATCAAACACACACGTTCACATCATCAGGAACATTCACGATTGATGGTGCGGTGGAAATTGCTGATGTTCTTGTGGTGGGCGGTGGTGGCGGTGGTGGCGGTAGATTAGGTGGCGGCGGTGGATCTGGAGGAGCATCCGTAGCAATATCAGTTCTATTGGGTGGATCCTATGCGGTGACTGTGGGTAATGGTGGTGCTGGCGGTCTTTCTGCCGTTGGAAACGGAACAAATGGACAGAACTCATCATTTAATAGTATTACAGGCACAGGTGGTGCCGGTGGTGGAGGCTGGTCAGGTTCTGGCGGTGGAGCCAACGGATTAAATGGTGGGTCTGGTGGCGGAGGTTCATCAGGTGCCGGTGGAGGAGCAGGAGGAACTGGAAGTCAAGGGAATAATGGCGGGGCTGGTAGTGGTGCTACGTTCTATATTGGCGGTGGTGGCGGTGGTATGGGTGGTCTTGGCGGTACAGGTACTTTATCGCCTGGTGGGGTTGGAGCAACATATACTCTAGGCGGAAACTCATACACCTTAGCAGGTGGAGGAGGTGGAGGAGCATTTATTGGTAATGGCGTCTTCGCAGGTGGATTAGCAGTGAATGGTGGTGGAAATGGTGGATCGGGTGATGGCACGACCGGTGTTGCTGGCACTGCTAACACAGGCGGTGGTGGAGGCGGTGGTGGAGGATTTAATGTGGGTAACGGCGGAGCAGGTGGCTCAGGTATCGTCGTCATCACCTTTCCAATCTATTATGGCTTGAACCCGTCCCTGCCATTACCCATTATCCGCTCCCCCGTGGGACGTGGTTCTACCGACCTCTACCGCCATCCAGGGCGTGGCTTGGCTCGTATCTCAATGACGGACTGGATGGATTCGCTCGTAGTTTAATAATAAAAACCAAGAGTAAATCAGATGTCTGATCGTGTGGTCGGAGAAGGGTTAAGACCGCCTATATGCCGGGTAGGATCTAAGCGAAGGTTCGCAGAACTCCTCACGCACATATTGCCTCCACACAGGGTCTACGTGGAGCCCTTCGCTGGCAGTGCAGCGATCTTCTTTTATAAGAAGCCAGTAGCCAGGGAGGTGTTGAACGATTTGGATAAGACTGTCACTGAAACGTACAAACTGATACAGCAAGTAAGCCCGGACGCTAAATTCCCTGATTTGAATACCGAAGAGAAAGTCAAGGCATTCTGGCACAAGAAACCAAACACAAAGGAGGAGCGACTCGTATGGAACCTCATTAGGGCGTGTGGGGGTTGGATGGGTAAGCCAGCCAGACCAGGAGATAATAAAAGCCTCATACGGTTCAGCAATCCGCTTAATAAACTCCAACACATTCGTGATTACAAGGATCGGTTGCGTGGGGTTCATATTACTAATGAAGACTACGCTACTATTATAGCCGAAAATGACGGAGCAGATACTGTCTTCTTCATGGATCCGCCCTACGAGGAGTCAGCGGGCATAGGGTATGCGAAGGGCTCGGCGACTTTTGATTTCCAGCGGTTCGCCCACACGGTTGCGAAAATCAAGGGCAAGTGGCTCATCACAATCAACGATAGTCCCTATATCCGCTCCCTCTTCAAGGGCTTCCATATTGAACCCGTGCTGATTGTGGGACACCACAAGAAAACGGGCAACTTTGGTAAGTCCACCACTATTGGATCTTTGGATCGTCCCGAGTTGCTAATCTCAAACTTTCCTCTGCCTCGTGATGCGGAGGAGTTTGCTCCACCTGCTTTAAAGTTTCAATAATCAATCTGCCATCCTCAAGGGTGATCTTCTCCAATTGGATATGTGGTTCAAAATACAAGGGTATTTCAAAAATGACCTTTTGTTTTGTATGAAATACAGTTATGTCCCTTGTGTGACTCATGATGACCGCCAGTCCCCTTCGCATCCTGTCCTGACTCGTGAATTTACATCTAGGCTTTCTACGCTCGGCTGGAAAGGGTTCATGTCCTTACAGCCACACATGTAGTACCAGAGTTTGCCTATCTTCACGCATACCTTCTGGCGTAGATCATTGTAGATTTCAGCATAGTGGAGTTTCATCTCCATGCTGGATGTTTCTGATTGTAACTTGACCCACTCCATCCGCTCCACAACTGCCTCTATCTCCTCATTCATTAGGCGGATACGGGTAGTGCTCATCTCTTCAGGGAGCGGGTTCATCATATAATGGTCCTTAAGGAAATCCTCCGGGAGATTTTTCCGAGGTAAAGTTATATGAACGTCCTCTCCCTCTTTGATGGTATCTCATGTGCCCGTGTGGCACTTGAACGAGCAGGGATACCCGTGGCGAACTACTATGCCTCGGAGATTGAGCCAAACGCCATCAAGGTCGCAAAGGAACGCCACCCGACCACAAAACACCTCGGCAATGTGAAAGACTTGAAGCTGGAAGACTTACCTCGGATTGATCTGCTGGTGGGCGGAAGTCCGTGCCAAGATCTCAGTTCCGCCAAGCACGAACGCAAGGGGCTGGAGGGCGATCGCTCTGGGCTCTTCTGGCAGTATGCGAAGATCAAGAAGGCACTCAATCCCAAATGGTGGCTCTTGGAGAATGTCGCATCCATGCGGGTCGGCGATAGGGACAAGATTTCAGCAGAACTTGGAACACAGCCCGTGATGTTTGATGCCTCCCGTGTATCCGCCCAAAGTCGCAAACGCTACTTCTGGACGAACATCAAGTTCAATTTGCCCGAAGACAAGGGCATCAAACTCAAGGAAATATTACTTAAAGACGTACCAGAAAAGTTGTGGTTCAAGGGCAAATACACGGCTACTAAACGAGGAAATCGTGATATAATCAGAGTAGGACATGTGGGAGAAACAACCGCTCAAGCGAACCGTGTATACAGCCCTGATGGAAAGTCTCAAGTCCTGCTTTCGGGTGGAGGAGGACTTGGAGCAAAGACGGGCTTATATGAAATCTATGTCCCTGAGGGCGTCTCTACGGAACGAATGCGTGTGGGTCGGGATATCCAACGCAGACTCAAGGATGGCGTTAGAGCAGACTACGATCCCACCATCAAACCCGTTCGTCGTATGGAACTCAGGGATGATGATAAATGCGGGACACTAACCACAGTCACCAAAGATAATCACGTGGCAGACATTGTAGATAAACGTATCCGCAAGTTACACCCAATTGAATGCGAACGCCTCCAAGGACTGCCAGATGACTACACAGCGGGCATTGCGGACTCTAACAGATACAAGGTGTGCGGTAATGCCTTTAATGTGGATGTAGTGGCACATATACTTCGTGGAATTGCCTAATGGGAGGTTTTGGCGTTTTTTTGGACTTCCGTTTTCAGCCAAAAAAATATTTTTTCATCTGGGACAAGTGAAAAAATATTTTTATATAAAATCTGACCCTCAAAAATCCCAAAAACCTCCCGTTGGGATTATCCGAGCCATTTCTTCAAGGATATTTCAAAGGTCGCCTTGGGTGTGAAACAGAGCGGTCTCTTGTGTTGGAGTCTCTTCATCACCGTCTTGTGTTTGCCTCCACGTTGGATCGCCATACACAGTGCAGCGATCGTGGCTGACCGCTGGCGACCCTCCACGCAATGGATCAGTACAGGTCCTTCCGCAATTGCCTCCATGATCTTCTCCGCCACCTCTGGTCCCATCTTCGTCATTCTGCCAGTCTCTTGCGGGTCATCATCAATATCAAACCGATATTTTTTGATTGGAAGGTTTGCGAAGGGTTCTTTAGGAGTGATATTGAAAACAGCGTGGATCTTATGTTTCTTCAGCCACTTCTCGTTGACCGCATCTCTGTGATTGCCTATCCACAGATTACCCATCACTAGCGTGGGGGCGTGGCGACCAGACCCACTCAAGCGTCGTGGGTCATCCGCTGGAAAGTGATCGTTGAAGACTTGGATTGCTTGTGTTCGCTCCTCTTCGGTTGTGGCGTTCTTGAAGGCAGTATCAAACTCGGACTTCCACTGCTCGTAGTTCTTGCGTTCCAGTTCTGTTTGCCCCGCCGTTTCCGTCGCCAGTTGCTGTTCGGCTTCCGTCGCAGCCACGGATGCTTGGATTGTTTCTTCTGTCTTATTGAGTTGTTCCAATTCAGCCTTGCCCTCATCCGTGGACGCCCATGACTCCTTGGGTTGGAGTTCGTCGCCCATATCAATCAGTTCAGGTGCCTTAT
>Ga0181344_1000831_pt1 | contig 11908 bp, 1 predicted proteins | sample Su13VDMLBDD_FD_130098 | JGI IMG/M metagenome (GOLD analysis project Ga0181344, IMG submission 130098) | Freshwater viral communities from Lake Michigan, USA - Su13.VD.MLB.D.D | ecosystem: Environmental > Aquatic > Freshwater > Lake | place: USA: Michigan | collected 2013-07-15
ACTAGGATCTAAGTAACTCATGAATTCAAGATCACTTCCTTTAGTCCAGAAGTCTTTCATTGATGCAGCTTGATTCAATGCATAAGTTACCATACTTATAGTATGATCATCAATATGTTCAAATACTAGGTTTCTTTCAGCATTTAATACTGCAAAGTTTGCAGAGTCAGCCCCATACTTAGCTTGAAGAGAAACAATCTTTTCAATTTTATTTTTTTGATTGACTGCTTTAGGTCCAAGAATACCTGCAGGAATACCTTCTATTAAAGTATTAACTGGACTCATTCTTAGTTTTGTAATCTCTTCTCTTACTGCAGCCGGTGTGTTAGCAGCATTATTAAGTTTATTTAAATCAGAAAGGTTTTTGTAGATGTATGGTAAACCATAGAGTTCTTTTGCCTTTTGATTTTTATTAAGTTCTTCTTTTATAATTCTTAAATCATCAAGATATAAACCAATAGCTCTTGCAAATGCATATGATTTACTTGCATCAAGTACTCCATTATTACCAAACTCATCAACTACTTTTTGAAGGTTTAGCATTGCAATATTGTTATCAGCAGATCTTTCAATGTAAGGACTATTAAGATCACTCTTAAACTTAGCATCAAACTTTCTGATGAGACTTAATGTTTCAATTGAAGCCTTAGTAACCTCAGCAACATTATTATCAAATACTGTAGTCTGAAGATAAGTTGCTCTAGTTCTTTGTACATCTTGCCAGAAACTAGTTAAAGTTTTTGCCTGGTAGATATCATCCATTGTATTTGGATTAGGCAATTTTGTAGCAATCAATTGTTTAAACTCAGGATATACTTCTAATCCTGCTTGTTTAATTTTTTCATAGATCTTCTCTGGATTCTTTTCTCCATTGACAGCTCTCATTACATTATTCCAAGTTGTTGCAAAGTCTGCAAGAACCTTATAACCTAGTTCATTTTCAACTGGTTTACCATTCTGAATTTTATGTAAGCTTTTAAGAATATAAAGTGTTTCCTTACTAGCTAAGTCCAATAAAGATTTCTTTCCAACAGACTTTTCAAAATCTGTTTGATTAACATCTTCATTAGTAGGTTCTGCTTCTTGACCTTCTTGTTCAAGTTGTTCTTCTACTTCTACATATTTCTGACGTAGTACATTATAAGTACTATTATCAATATGGTATTTAACAACTCCTTTTTTAGAATCACCAAAGTTTTTTAATGCAGTATCAAGGATTCTAATGTTATTAAGTACTTTCTCTGCCTCCATTACTTTAGTAGGATCATTTTTCAATAACTCATACTTAGCATTATTATCAGAAAGTTTTCTTTCAAAATCTTGTCTGATTAAGTCATACAAGGTGTTGCGGTTTTTTTCACCAATCAACATTCTTAATGTAGCACCTTTATTTCCTTTTTCTTTTACAACAAGATCAACAAGATCAGATATATAAGAATCAATACTTGAAGAAACAAGATTACTGTCTTGTCTACTTAAGGCATCTATTGTGTTGTCTTCTAATGAAGCTATACCACGGTTAAGTACATTAAATGAATATGTATTAACTACTGGAGAGTACTGGTTAAGGAAGTTTTTATTTTTATCAGCAAAGTAAAGATTGTTAAACAATATTTCTTTTGTTGACTTCATACCAAACAATGCCTTTAAGAAGTCTGCAATCTTTCTAAAGATTGAGTTTCTTACAGGAGAACCTTTCTTAGTACCCTGATTAATACCATAGTCTCTAAAGTCTTCAGCTAAGTATTCTTCTAATTGCAAGTAACTTGCTTCTGAGAATTTAACAGTAGTACCATCTAACAGAGTAAAGCTTCCTTTTTGTTTAGCAACCTCATTATATAATTGGGTTCTTTGTTCTGGAGTTAAGAATATTTGTGAGAATGCATGCCATGCTTCATGGTATACATCTACTATTGTACCTCTTGTTCCAATTTCAATTTTACCAAACTTCTCATTTAACTTAGATCCGTATGCAATAAACTTAGCATACACATCAGAGTTAACAATATTGACCATTGTATTGAAATCAATATATTTAGATAATGGAGAATTATTCCACCATTCCTGAGCATTCTTAATATCTTGTTCAGTTACTGAACCTAAGTCAACACCTTTTCTATCAAGATCAAATAATGAAGCAATACCTCCTGAACTTGGATTATTAGTATCTTTTGGATCTATAACTTTATCAATTGATTCTTTTTGGTCTGGTTTAATATTTTCACTTGCTGCTTTTCTTTCAGCAAAAATTCTTTCCATGTCTGAAGTAGCCTCAACAAATACTTGTTGTTGTCTTGGACTTAAAGTTTCTCCTTTGAGATATGCATCAGCAATATCATTAAGGATTTTATCAGATACTACATTAAAGTTTACAAATGAATTGAATGCGATATCTGAGATTGGTTCTTCAACTATATCTACCTTAGGATTATTTACTGCCTTATCAAACTCTTTATTAAAGTCAGTAGGCAATGCAAACTTCATATATGAATTAAAGAAACCTGGATCAGTTTGCTGAGTCATCATGATCTTTGTATTCGGCAATGTTTCTAACAATGGAATATAAAGACTATACTCATCTGCAATTTCATTAGTTTCAAGATTATAATCCTGATATCCGTTCCTTCCTAGAACATCAGCATTATATGACATCTTAGCACTGTAGAAATTACCGTAGTCATCTTTTGATGCATACTTTAATACATTATAAAAAAGGTCCTTTTTACCATTTAACTCTTCATTAGTAAGAGGAATAGGTTTACTACCACCTTCTTTATATGTTTTTTCTGTATATGAAAACAATAAAGTGTCTGTCCCCGGATTGTAATTAATCTTGTGTCTTCTGGTTGAAGGTGAAGCATTATCAGATAAGAACTGGTTCACAAAATTATACTTTTGCAGATTAGTAAACTTATCACTAGATAGTACTGTAGAGATCTTATTAATAAGATCATCTGTTAAGTTAGGTCTATCTATACCATACTCCTGATCATTTAGAGTAATTACAGCAGATACATCTCCACCAGGAGTCATAACTGGTTTAATTGATCTAAATGTGGCATTAGTAACAAAAGGAAACTGTCTTAGATTCTGAAGAGTAATTTTCTTTTGTGCAATTGATTCTTTAACACCAGGACTAAGATCTACTAAATCAAGCAAAGGTGCATCATCTTTCAGTGCTTGTTGTCTTAAGTTATATAACTGTTTAAGTTCTTCTTGTTGATCTTTTTCAGCTTGTTCTTCAGAGATACCAAACTGAGCAGCAATTTGTGCAGGAGTTTGAAGTGTACTTGCAAACCCATATGCATTTGTCATCTCATATTTGCTACCATTTTTTCTTACATTTCTTAAGAACTGATAAACAATAGCTCCTCCTTTTTCTTGGGAAGTAATATTACCTTCAGTATCAAAATAATGATATTTACCATCTTCATCAACTAAAACTATAGCAATTGTATTTGCTGTCTCAACATCTTTAGGAGTTAGTCCTTTATTTTTTATAGCAGCAGATCTTTCAACAAGATTCTTTTTTGTTTCTATATCTAATTGATCACTATGAGTTTTTGCAAGCTCAGATAATAGAATAGGTTTTAGTTTTAACTTGCGTCCTTGATACTCAATTGTATCAGTTACAGTAGCTGTCTCAGATTTGTTTACTTCTTTTCTAACGGCTTCAATTGTAGAATAGATTCTTTGTTTACCTGTGTCTACTCTCTCTTCAACAAGTGTTTGTTTTTGAGTAGGATTTACTGGTACCAACTGTTGCATTGTACCAGACAATACTTCAGATGGTCTTAACCTTACAGGTTCTTTTATCTCAGTAGATGCATCTACTTCTTTTCCTGCAGATGCTTCAATCTCATTGGCTCTTAATAAAGCCATCTTAGACCTTTGAGTCATCTGAGGTTTAAAATGCTTCAGTACATTGTCAAAACCTTTGTCAAGGTCTTTAAAATCAATACTGAGTTCTTTTATTGGATCTAGTTTAATATCCAATGCATCAAATGCTGGTTTAGCAGCAATAGTTCTTATTAAAGATGGTACCTGTTGTAAGAATTTGATTGCAGTATCTTCATCCTTTCTATCAGCAATACTGTTAAAAAGGTTTTCCATATACTTATCAGCATCAAAACTTTCACCAGCCTCTAGAGATGCAGAGAGAGATTTGTAAACAGTTTTATATAGTTTATCAGCTTGTCTCTGATTAATTGCACAAGTTATCTTCATTTCTAACAGTCTAGGTCATCTAATAAATCATTCAAAGTCTCTTCAACAGTACCAAGTTCCTCTGCTTCTTTTTCAAGTTCAATTTGTCGTGTACTATTATTTGCAAGAGTACTAACTACATCTGTAGATTCTTTTACTTTTGCTTTATCGTCTGCAGTAGGAGTTGTACTTGAAACTGGTTCTTCAGATACTTCACTCTTTAATTTAAACAATTTATCTAACATAGCCATAGGAATTGTCTTTTGATTTTTCTTTCCAACTGGGTTTATTGTAACAGTACCATTAGCAAAATCAATTTTACTAATTACACCAACTTGATATGGTTCTAAGAATACTTGTCCTTTATTTTTACCAGTCTCAGTAAAGATAGTAGTTTCAGTATAAACTTCATCTCCAATAGAGTAAGTTTTTTGCTCCATTACTACAGTTTCCCCTGAAGATAAAATTGCTCTTCTTGAATCAATCATTTCTTGAACTTTAAGAACTTCATCAGCTGTCATCTCAAGTGAATCTTTCAATCCAAAGTTGAGTTCAATCATCTGTAGTTTATCAAAGTCAGCCTTATTGATTTCTCTTTCAAGTTGAGAAACTTTATCAGTAGGTTCATTTACTGGAGTTACTTTAGGAGCAGGTCCTTCATAATCTGATCCTTCTACTGTTTCATTAGCACCGGTTTCTACAAGAGTCTCAACTTTTGCTGATGGTGGTACTAAAGACACTGAAGGTTCAGTCATAGGAATTAACTCATCTAACTTAGTCTGCATCTCAGGAGTAACATTAAGATCAATTAATATCTTACCTGGTTTTAATGCAGATGATGCAGTTGGTTTTGATGCCTTAAGAATTCTACCTGTTCCTTTTTCAAGTTCAACCTCAATTGGGAAAATTTTTGGAGTAGCCGTAATACCTAACATATTACGAAGCAAGTTTACATATGCTCCTTGTTGGTATGTATTCTCCATCTTTTTAGCATAGTTTAATGATTCTGGATTATTATATCCAGCCCACTTATCTTTGCTACCAGTTTTTAAGTCAACAATAAAGAATTCACCTTTTTTATTTGCAAGTAGTAAGTCAATCTCTCCAGCAACATTTGCTGCCTTATCATAAACAACAAGACCTTTAGATACAACAATCATATCATTAGTATCCATCCATTGTTTGATAATTTGGAATAGACCGTTTTCTCCAAATAAATTATCAAATGCTTCTTTTGTAATTTTGTTAGGATCATACTCAGGTTTACCTCCTTCAAAGAAAGTTTTAGCTTGAGCATCTACATAGTTACCACCTATTCTGTTTTCTTCATAAGTTTTTTCAGTAACTGATCTTTCTACAATATCACCTAAGGTATCAGTACTTTGTGCAGTAGGAAGTTCAACAGGAGATGTTTCAGGTAATGTCTGTGCTTCACCAGCTAAAATACTTGCTTGTGCTTCAGTCATTCTATTTGGATTACCATTATAGGCAGCCATCTCATCCCACTCAGCAATAATTGCATTAAGTTCTGCTTTAGATTTTATTCTACCAGACTTAATGGCATTGATCAGATTTGCAAAGAAAAGATATGTTAAACTTTCAGGTAAAGGATTTACAAATTCTTGTAAAGATGCTTCAGCTACCAGATCAGCATATTTAACAGAACTAGGTGCTGTAGTTGTAGGTACTTTCTTTTGGTTAGCAATTGCTTCTTCTATATCTGCTTTAAGTTCAGTATAAGTGTACTCACTAAACCCTGGTAAATTTGCAGCTCTAAGTTTTTCAATAAATGCATCTACTGACTGACCTGTTCCAAGTGTTTCATTGTAAAGTGCTTTAACTTCTTCAATTGCAGTATAAGCATATTTCTCACCTTTAAGTCCTGCAATAACATTACTAACACGTCTAAGTACTTGTCCTTCAACATCATACCCAGTAAGCATTGGAGTAATCTTACTTTGTTCTTTTAATAAAAGATCAATCTTTGCTTTTGCATCTTTAAGTTCCGGAGTCATTTCTTTAACTCTTTCATTCTCAATATATGCCGATAACATATTTGCCTTTACTTTAAGTAAAGCAAGATCTTCTTTTTCTGTTGGAGTAAGTTTATCTTGACCCTTATTGCTTAACTCAGATATCTGAAGACGGTATCTCTTTAAAGTCTCTTGTAATACTTTATCACTTGCATCTGCTGCAGATATGCTCTTACCATTTGGTAACATAATTGTTGGAACAACAACCTCACCTGCTGGAGCAGTACTTGCCTTAAGTTTTTGTTCTTTTACATATGTTTCAATGATACTTAGTGCTTCCGGTTCAGACTTGATATAAGTTTTAAATCTATCTGACAAATCATCTTCAGACAAAGAATCTGGAAATAAAGATTTGTTTTTTGGATCTCTTCTATATGCATCATAAGAATCAATAAGTTGTTGACGTAAGTCTTCCGGCATTGATTCAATTGGAGTGTCTGCAGTAATCTCTTCAGTAACTACTGGTTCAGCATTTTCAGTAAAAGGTTTTGATGTTTCTTCTACTGCTTTTTCTGCAGCCTCAGCTCTTAATTGGTTATACTTTTCATTAATTTCAGATACCTCAGCAGGATTTGCTTTCTCAATAATTGAGAATATTTCTCCTGATGTAAAATTAATTTTTAAATTACCATCAACTGCCTCACCATTTTTATCATCATATCTCAATATATTGTCGTCTCCCTTATAAAAGATTTGGGTTTTTTCTACACCTTCATCCTCATATGTAACTTCAGCATATTGATTAATTCCAAGTTGATCTGTAATAACTTTAGAACTAAATGGCTGATTAGAATCAAAGTCTCTAACTTTTACTCTTTGTGGAGTAGTTGGAAGTTTTTTAATCTCAGATTGTTCTTCTTGATTTAGTCTTTGAATTTGATCATTTAGTTTTTCACTATCAGATTTCATTGACTCTGTTAAATCAAGTATCATTGAGATTTTTCTAAACTCATTTGCTACTTGTTCATATATTGGACTACCTGGTTTTATAACACGTTTATTTGTGTTATCAAAAAACTCAGAAGGAATAACACCATATTCTTTAAAATCAGCAAACTCATTAAGATCCACATAAATTCCTTTGGCAGCCATTTCATTTAACAACTGATTGAACTTAAGTCTTTCTATTTGATCATTTATAAGTGATTTGATATCTTCCTCACGGTTAGTCCAATCAGCATACATCCAATCATAAGTTCTTTCAACATGATCAATAAATCCTGATGGATCTGTTAACATGTTAACTGCATCTGCAAGTTTAAATGATTCCTCACCTAATCTATAGTAATCAATAAGTTTTCCAAATGCCTCATCAATTTGACCATCTAAAATGATATCATCACTTTGTCCAGCAAGAACTTTCATATACTTCTTGAAAGATGCTTCTAACTGATTAGTAATTTTATCATTAGTAAAAGTCATGTCTCCTTCTAACTCTTCATTAGCAGCATCTCTGTCTTTTTCTAATTGAGCAATTTGTCTATCAATAGTTTCAATTTCATTTTTTGCAAACTGATTGTCTTTGATATAAGTCTCATAATACTCAGGAGATTCAATTTGTTTCTTTCTAGCATTGAGTTCATCAATCTTAGATTCAATTTCATTTACTCTTCCTTTCTTATCACTTATTGCAGCTTTCTTAGTAGCTTTTTCTACATCCCCTGCTATAGTTTTAGATCTTTGATATAAACTATCTAGTTTAAGTTGAATAGTTTTTTTGTCTTTAGAGTCAGCTTTTGCTAATTGATTTTCTAAAGATTTAATTTCTGAATTAATAAACTCTTCTTCACCGGTATCCTGTTTTTGATTACCACGGAAGAAGTGATCCATGAATTGAGTATAACTTTCTTTAAACTCTTTTAAAGTTTTTAGAGTCTCTGTTTTTTGAGACAACTGTTTTTTAGAATAGTCATCATCCAAACCTCTTAAACCACCTATTTCATTTTCTAAAATATTAAGTTCACTATCTAATCTGTTTTCTTGGAATAATACTTGAACTCTATTTGGATCTACTTTACCAATTAGTTTATTAGATGCGGCATCTTGGAACACACTCTGCATACGCATAACTGTATTCTTATATGTCTCTCCATAGAAAATTACTGCTTTCTTACCTTCTTCCCATGCTTTGTAATAAACAGAGGCTTTCTCATAATCTTTAGTACCTTTTTCATACATGTCAAGATTTACAGGATTAGGTAACTTATCATTGAGTTCTTTATATGTTTTTTCAATCTCTTTAGTACGATTGATCATTTTATCAAGTTTCTCAACATGACCTTCTGCTTCTTCTGCAGTAATACCCATTGCTTCAGCATACTCCTCAGTTGTTAATCCTTTTAAAGATTCAAGATGGTCTAACCAGATATCAGTAGTTCCTGATTCAATAAGATTTGTAATTTCCTTTACAGTAGCTTCATTTTTAGCATCTTGATGTTCCTTGTCTCCTGCATCTTCTAATATACTTGCTAATTCAGCCTGAGTACCTAAACCATATAATTTAGTATTATAGTATTTAAGTGGATCATTTTCAAATGTTTTAGTTACTGATGCTGCCATATTTGCAGAGTAATCTGCAATATATTTCTTATTTGCTAAGTATTTGTCTTTATTAAAGATCTGTTGATATTTTTTCTGTACAAATGGTAATGCTTGATTAAGTGGATGTGCTAAAGCACCCATAGCAAAACCAGAAGCAAATGTTTCAAGTCCTTGTCCACTAACTTGTTTACCAGCTGCATCTCCTAACATTTGACCAAAAGATCTTTTATCTTTAAGATCATTTAACTGACCTTGCGTATAGTAGTAAGATGCAACAGGTTGAGAATAGAATGCTTGTTTATGGTAATCTTTAGCAGTTTGTGCAATAACATCTTGTAAAGATTCTTGGGCACCTTCCATAAGGTTTGCTTTTGTATAACCAATAGTTTTTAAAGCAGTCTTTTGAAAACCTTGTTTTTTAATTGCCTGTGCAGTTCCTTTAAACCCTTTCCATCCTTTCTCTACCCAACTGATTTTTGGTGTTAGAATTTCTTTTCCAGTAGATAAAGTTTTCTTAGTAAATTCTTTGACAGTTCTACCTGCCATATTTGTTTTAATGTCTGCAATCTTCTTAGTCAATAAACCATTAAGACCTTTTTTAGGATTCATGATATTATCAAATGAAACCTTGTTACTTGCATAAATTAAAAGTGTGTTTGCAAAAATTGCATCAGCACTTGCTTTACCAGCTTCTTTTTTAATACCATCTAGAATTTTCTCATCTGGCATCATTCCCTTATGAGTTCTTCTATACTCTCTGATTAATTCATCTTCAGTTTCTTTTCTTGCAAATCCACCTTCAAGTCTTGCTTCAGATAGAGCCATGTTAACATTTCTAACATCTCTATATAATGCACCTGCAGTTTGATATGATGCATTTGCTAATTTTGCTAAACCTGCAAGTTGTTTTTCATTTCTTGCTATAGCACCAATTGCATCTGTTGTATTAGATAATGGGTTTGCAAAATTTAATAATCTTTTACTATACCCAAATGTTTTTTCAGCAGCAACTCCTGCTTTAGTTGCATTAAAAAATTCTCTTGTCTTATTAATGTTGTTGAGATCTTTAAGATAGTCAGCCATTTTAAGTCCTGTTTTTTCAACTGAACCTAAAACTTTTAATCCTTCAAGACCTTGAGCAACTCTTCTACCTGCATTAGCAGTAGTAAGCATTCCAATTTCTGGACCTAATACTGCAGATAAACCAATACCAGCTATTTCTTCTAGTATGGCTTCAGACATAATACCTGCTGAGTATCCAAAGTTTAATAACATATTATTAGTAAACCCTAGTGCACCTCCTTTAGTTGACTGACCAATTGCCGCAGCTCTTGCATATGCAGCTGCTTCTTCTGGATCATCACTAAAGTCTCCTTGCATCATTCTATATAAACTCTTAGGACCGGATGTAAACCCTCTTGCAAATAATGGTTTAAAACTATGTGTCCAAGTTCTTTGAAACTCTGCCATAGCTCCAGTACCTGCATTAAACTCAGCATCATTATCTTTAAATGGAGAGAATCCTATTCTATCAAATGTTTCATTACCATATGCTTTGTATCTTTCATAGAAAGAGCTACTGTTCATTCCAGCATCATAGGTATATGGTTTAATCTGATCATTTGCATTAAAATATTGCATGTCAGAATTAAGCCATCCCATCATAGATTTTTCAGCAACTTCTTTTGCAGACTTTGGTTTCTCTCCTGGAGCATGATCAGCAGGATTAAATGTACTTGGAACACTAGGTCCTTTTGGAACAACAGGTTCAAACCCACTGTCAGTCATTAATTGATTGATACTATTCGGCATGGGTAATTACTTATTTTGAATGTTTTCTTTTTGTTTTGCTACTTTAGATAATTCATTATAAACATAGTTGTTTATTGCATCAACTCCATTAGTAAACGATTGATCTAGATTACCACCAAATCTTGTAACATTATTAGTTGCAGCTCCAACTTCTTCTCCATTATAGTCAAATAATTTTAAACCAGTAACATAATCTGGTTCTCCTTTTCCTCCTGCTCTAACAGAATACTCACCTAACCCAGATGGATGTTTCCAAGTATATTCACCTCTATAGTCTACGTGTGCTTGGAAAGGAGTTGTATTTGATCTCATTAAGATGTTGTTAAAGTCACCTTGTTGACCAATTACACTTAAACCATATTTAGTTAAAAGATCATAATCATCTTTTGTAATTGTTCCATTTGGATTTTTATCAGCATCAATAAGTTGTTCTTTAAGGAATTTTTCAGGAAGCATAAATTTCATACCTGTATTATCCATGTCATCATTAGCAAATGGTGCAGCAATCATTTGGAAAGAATTAGCTTCTGTCTTGTGCTCTTGTGCCCATGCCATAAACATGTTCATTAGAGCAACACCTTTTTCATTAACTTCTCCTACTTCTCCATCTTCACCTTTACCTGCTTCCCAACCTGTTGAACCAAGTCCATTAAAACTCATTCTTCTTGTCTCACCATTGATAAGACCTCTTATACCTTGCCAGTCTGCTCCCCATGTCATAAATGCTAATGATTCTTGACTATTAGGTTTTGCAAGATTAACATGTGCAGCCAGTCCTTGTGAACCAACTCCATAACCTCCACCAACAGCATCAAAGAATGGAACAGGTTTGTCTAATACATTTCTGTCATCTCCATTACCATAAATATTCATGGCACTTTTATAAAACTGATCTGAAAAGTTTTTAGAAATAACTGATGTAGCTTGTGGTACAGCAAAGTTCTCTGCAAATGGAGAAATTTCACTCAATGTACTTGCTGTTGAACCTTTAGGTAATCTATTAATATTACTACCAAAACCTTCTACATTTGTAGTTTCTTGATATCTATAAGGATCTCCCTGTGCATATGCAACTTGATTAATATCATCAGCACCTGCAAAATCAGCATCTGTCATTGCTCTATTTTGACCAAATGAAAATGTTTGATTACCAGACTGAGGCACCATACTTGTACCATTCCAAACTTTACCTTGTTTGAATTCATAGTCACGGATGTTTGCCTCATAGTTAGTAAATGGTCTATAATTTGGATTATAGTTTCCTGCTGCATCAAATGATTTATCTAATTGGAATTTAAGATTAGTCATATCATATC
>Ga0181344_1000833_pt1 | contig 11876 bp, 5 predicted proteins | sample Su13VDMLBDD_FD_130098 | JGI IMG/M metagenome (GOLD analysis project Ga0181344, IMG submission 130098) | Freshwater viral communities from Lake Michigan, USA - Su13.VD.MLB.D.D | ecosystem: Environmental > Aquatic > Freshwater > Lake | place: USA: Michigan | collected 2013-07-15
CGCAAGTTGTTCTGGTGCAGGTATTTCTAAGATTATTGTAACAAATCCAGGTAGTGGATATGCATCTACACCAAGTGTTTCAATATTTAACTCAACCGGAGGATCTGGATTTACCTATACACTTGTAATGGATGGAGATACTGTACAGGAAGTTATTGTAAATACTCCTGGCGATGGTTATCCATCAACATCAACAGTTTTCTTTTTACCTTCTCCTACAGGTGATAATCCTGTAGCATATATTGAATTCTGCCCTTGTGGTCCGTCTTGTGGAGAAGATTCTAAGATAACAGTTGAGGAATGTATAAATCAAAATGATATAACAGTAGTAACTCCTTTTCCAGGTGACCCTTTTGTTGTTTGTTCAACATCTACACCTATTGTTACAAATGCACCAAAAGTAAGTATTACCCCTGTTGGACCACTAGGATCAACTTGTTGTCAATGTAAAAGCTATAGAGTATCTAATTCTGAAAGTGTAAATACATTAGAAATATCATACATTGATTGTTCTAATGTATACCAAGAAGCTTCTATAGCACCACTTGGTGCACTTGTGGTATGTGCTGTAATAGACTCTGTTGCTCTTGCACAGGATTATCAGGTAGTGATAACTGATCTAGGCGCTTGCTCATAATATTAAGTTGCGTTTGTTGGTTTATTCGCGACTAACAGAGAGACCCTCAAGTACTGCTTGGGGGTTTTTCATTATATTTGTTTAGCAATCAGTAAGATTGTACTTTTAAACCAAGAATTATTTTCGTAAATTGTAGTAAAGGCATGGAGTCATTTAGAATACCAGACCTCAATGGTCCTAGATATAGAAAAACTCAGCAAGAAGTTTGTAGTGATGAGTTTTATAAAACACTATGCAAGAAGTTTCCAAAAGTGGAGATGTTGGGAAAAACAGTAGTAGCAAAATATATTAAGGAGTTTAATGAACTTACTACTCAAGCAATCATTGATAACCGTGATGGAGTAGAGTTATTAGAAAGTTTAGGTAACATATTTATTGCAAACTGCAGAGTCCCTGAAAAAGAAAATGTTGATTATGCTAAATCAAAAAAATACGGTGTCAAAGTCTTTCATAAGAACTGGGACACAGAGGGCAGAATTGGTAAAATAATGTATACAAACTATGGTGCCAAGTATAGATTGAAAGATAGTAGCATGTGGATCTTTAAGCCATGCAGGAAGTTCTCCAGAGAATCTTCCAAGGCCTTTAGATTGAATTGGATGAACTACATGGAGATAACCAAGAATGAAAAGATTTCAGCCTTGATATCAAGACATGTAGCAAAGAAGGACCATCTGAAAAAAAGCACAGCAGAAGGTATTAGTGAGTATAATGAATTTGATTTAAACAGTTAAGATGAATACAATAGGTGAAGCAATATCAAGAGTCAGAAATGCTATCAAGGCAGTTGATACTGATTCTTTTATCACAGACCGTCTTATTTATAGCAATATAATTAAGTACGCTAAGCTTTACATAAAGCAACAGACTGCACAATCAAGCCAATCCAGATTTAATAGTCTTTATGTGAAGTTACCTTGTGTGGATCTTATTGAGGTAGATAAGATAGAAGCATGTTGTAATATAAAGTCTGGTACCATTATTAAGCGTACCAAGGATAAATTGCCTGGTGTACTTGAAGGAGGACAGGGTATCCTACTAAGAACTGTAGCATCAATAGATAGTTCAGTTGAGTCTTTTAGGACAACACCTCAGCTTTATACAGCAATGCAAAAGACATCAGGGTTTAAATACAATACCAGCAAATACTATTGGTATTTGAATGGTTACTTGTATCTACCAAATGTTAGCTGGGATGCTATTGCTGTTGAAGGTATTTTTGAAAACAAACTATATCCAACATGTGATGATCCTTGCAGATCCGTACAAGAACAGTTTTTAAATATTCCGCCTGAGTTGTTTGCTCAAATAGAACAACAAGTTGTAAATGACTTTATGAGATCAATGCAAATAAACAATGATCCACAACCAGGTGATAAACAATCATTACTTAGATCATGAACTATAATTACACTCTTAAATACAGAACTTTTGATTCACTTCTTGAAGATGTCAGAACTGATTTAAAAAGTCTTACAACTGATGGGGTAATTGAACCTGCTCAGCTGATCAAAGTTGCAATGAAGGTAACTTATGATCTAGGTCTGCGTGTGTATATGACAAAGGAAAGAGTACTTACAATTGAGAAAGGTAGAGCTAAACTACCTGATGATTTCTATGTAATGAATTTTGCAATGTTGTGTGGTCAGAGATCATACACAGTTGTAAGTCCACAAGGAACAAATGTGCAAGATGTTGTACCAGAGTGGAGACCCTGGGTTGAGCAAAATTATTGTACTAATGATTCATTACCTCAGCAACCTGTATGCTTAACTAAGTGTGGTAACTCATATCAGTTGATCCAAGTAATTGGAACACAGGAAGTTACATATAAGTTAATGGATCCTGTGTCATTTAAGAACTCACAGTTTGTAGATTGTGATTGTCCAAATGTCAAGTACAGAAGTCATAATGTTGCATACATCAAAGATGGCTGGGTATATCTCAATATGGAAGATGCTAATATGTACATCAACTATCAGGGTACCCTAGAAGATGAAGATGGTGGATTGTTGGTTGTTGATCATCCAATGATTAATGAGTATTATGAATATGCTTTGAAGAAAAGAATACTTGAGAACCTTCTTATGGATGGTTCTAATGTATCTGCACAACTTCAATTGGTAATGGGAGAATACAGAGCAGCAAGAAACTATGCTCTATCTATTGTAAATACACCTAACTTCTCAGAAATGCAGAAGGTGTGGGCAATGAATCGCAAGGCAATGTACTCTAGGTACTATGACATGTTTAAGTCATATTTCACTGCGACAAATTTTAATATCAATAATGCTGTATAAGTATGGCTAAGAATATGCAAGGTGGTATAAGTTCTGAAACAGAATCTTTTAACAAAGGTCTGTTAAAGGACTTTGATGATGTATTTTATCCTGAGGGAACCTGGTCACATGCACGCAATGCAATCAACAATACTGTTACAGGTATGGTTGGTATCATTGGTAATGAACCGGCAAATGGATTTTGTACAAAAGCTCCATATACAATTATTGGAGCTATCAATTTGCGTAGTGATGAGTGGGTTATATATTCAACAGATGATACTAATTCTGAAATTGGATTCTTCAAAGAAGCAGGATGTCAGTATTCTAAAATTGTAAATGACCCTTGTCTTGGTTTCAAGAAATCAAATCTTATAATAGGTGTATCAAAGCAAAACTTTGATTGCACATGGCAGACATATTGGGCAGATGGTAATCAGCCTGATAGAACCATGAATATTGGTAATTTAGATTCTGCTCCATATACAGATCCTTGGCCAGGTGTACCATACAAATGTATTGATACATTACCGGGACCATGTGAAAACTGTGAACCAATACTACCACTTCAGTTAGATTGTAATAGAATCAGACTTTCAAAACTCATGAGTATTCCTTGCACTACCATTGCTAAGGGTGCTGCAGGAGGAGCATTACAAAATGGTTCATACTATGCTATTGTAGCTTATACTGTAAATCAGCAGAAGGTAACTGATTATTTTACACCAAGTCCAGTACAGGCATTATTTGATCATGATAATCTATCAGGTGCACTACTTGTATCTGTAAGTAATCTTGAGCAAGATGTATTTGATGAGTTTGAATTAGTTATTGTAAGAACAATCAACCAGCAAACATCTGCTAAAAGAATTGGATATTACAGTACACAAGGACCAATAGAGATATCTATTGATTATATCAATGAGGCATTACCAACTATTCCTATAGAACAGATACCACTCAGATCACCTTTCTATGAGAGATCTGAAGCTATCTATAGAAATGGGCCATACATGTTGCGTGTTGCTCCAACCGGTAAATTTGATTTTAACTACCAGCCACTAGCCAATCAGATAAATACTGAATGGGTAATGGTTGAGCAGAGACCTGACTACTACAGAAAAGGTGGTAACCAGACAGGTTATATGCGTGATGAGCAATATGCATTTTGGATCCGCTGGGTTTATAACACCGGTGAGAAGTCCTCATCATATCATATTCCAGGTAGAGGTGCAGAAGTAAATCATGAGATTGATCCCGCTACAGGTGTAGAGTATGCTAACTTTGGACAGGGTCTTGCTGATAATGTTGAGCAAGCACAGTATGATGATCAGGGTGGTACATATGTGGCACCAAGAGTATGGGAGATGATTAATACAGCATATGTAACATCTCCTATTGGATTACTACCTGCTGATAATGCATCCGTGATACCAGGTCTAGTGATTGCCCGTGGTAAAATGGGGTACTGGGAATCAACTGAAAGATACCCTGCTAATAAAACTGAGGTATGGGATGCAAGTTCTCATCCATGGTCTAATACAGGTAATACTAATCATGACCTTTGTGGTAAGCCTATAAGACATCATAAGATGCCTGCTGATATTCTGGATACCACAGTATCTACAGATGGGTCATTGCTTAACTATTCTAGAGTAAGAACTACTGGAGCAATACCAAGAGCTATAAGAGTACTAGGGGTTGAGTTTAATAATATCAGACCTCCTGTAGATAATGATGGTGTTCTCATACCAGGTATTATAGGATATGAAATACTCAGAAGTTCTAGAGAGGGTAACAAGACAGTTGTAGCAAAAGGTATCTTAAATAATTTAAGATCATATGAGAATCCTGATAATGAGACTGTCTATTACCAGAACTACCCATATAACTCATTAAAAAAAGATCATAGCTTAACTGATGTATCATGGCAACAACCTCAAGGTTGGAATGATGATAATAATCTAGCTACTGATTACTCTAATCAGAAGTTTACATTTCATTCTCCAGATACTCAGTTTAAGAATCCTTTCTTATCACCACAAGAATTAAAACTATATGGTGAGGTTGGTAGCACTAATAATGTTAGTGGAAGTTTTGATGAGGTACCAGGACATCCAAAACAAAAGCTACCTACCAATGTTGCATTCTTTGTGTCAATGGCTCTTGGTGTTGCCTTAGCAGGAAAGGCTGTGCAAGGACAAGAAACTAGGACTATTGAAATGCCTAGAATTTTTAATGCTGGTATAACAGGTGCTGCTCTTGGTACAGGACTGGGTACAGTATTATCAACAGGAAATCTTGCAACACTCACAGCAGGTGCTTTAGAAACCACATATCAAGAAGCAGTATCTACTGCAGTAAATACACTAGCTTTATCTCTTGGTTTACCAAGTGCAATTGGTGCATTAAATGCAGCAACAAGTCTTGTAAACGATACACTTACAGGATTACCACCTTCAGTAGGAGGAGGTATAGGTGGTGCAAGAAATAATTCAATTGAGAAAAGTGATGTGGATTATATGCCACTTAGTCTTAAAATTTTTGGTGGTGCAATTACATATGCACAGTACATGACACAAGGTGCTGATGCTACTCTTGATATCATTAGAGGTATTACTAAGTACCAACAATATGCTCTGAGTTATACATCACATGCTGACATGCATAGACATGGTCTTGGAAATGCTAGACATGGTTTAGCAAACTCAAGACGCTATATAAAAGACAGTGCATATCTTGAAAATCAACTTCAGCAGTTTGGTACCAATACAATTAATAATCTTTTCAGAGGAAGATCTGTAGCTTTAGATCTTGCTGCATCATTTATTGAACCAGCTCTACAAGATAATACAATACAAACTGTAGGTACAGCAATTGATAATGATCTTATACAAAGTAATTTTGAGCATCACTTTGATACTTTCAGAACAACTGCTAGTTCCTACTATGCTGGTCTTAAGATCAGACTTAGAAATCAGTATGGTCAACTAGATGGTATAAGACAAATTCCTACAGGTTGTATAAACTATATTGGAGATAATATAACAACAGCATCAAGATTTACTAGTAGTATCACATTTGGTGGTGACATTTATATTGGAAGATATACTGAGAAAAATACATTCTTCTATTTTTATGATTGGTTGATGGATCAACCAGATGGAACTGAGTTTGATTACCGTTTAAGATCTATGATTAATAATCCTAGATTCTGGGCAGACTTTACTAAGTTTGATACAAACCAATTCTTACAAAATAGTATTGGTAATATTCTTTCTGGTAACTGGAGTCAGCTTGGTCAACTTTTCCCATCAAGTATGAGTAATCTTGACTTAAGTCCTGGAACAAATAGTATACCTGGTGGTAATGCAGGAGATGGAGCTGAAGGAGATGATGGCTTACTAGCTGCTATTGGTACAGCTATTACTAATGCATTCCAATTAATAAAAAAGCATTGTTACTTCTATCTATTCCAATCAGGAGTAAGAGACTTCTTTGTTGAGTCTGAGATAAATGTAGATCTTAGAGACTGGGGACCACAGGATGCTGACTGGCACTATGATGCATATAGATTAACTGATCTTAATCTGTTATTCTCTCCAAATATTATTAAGTCAGGTAACTACTTCAAGTATGATATGTCATTGGGTGTTTCCAAAACATTCAATAACTACATATCTTGGGGAAATATGCAACCTAGATACTATGACCCAAATGTATCTGAAACATGTTATACTTATTACAGCAAGCGTGTAATCTATTCATTACCACAAGTAGATGAAGCAGTAAAAGATGCATGGAAGATATTCTTAGTAAATAACTACAAAGACTTCCCGTCTAAGGTAACTGCAATCAAACCTATTGGTAAGAATGGCGCAATGCTCTTATTTGAGAATGATGCACCTGTACAATTCCTGGGTTCTGAATCTTTGGAACTAGACATGGGTACTAAGATTACTATTGGAGATGGATCATTATTTTCACAGGCACTACAAAGTCTTTCAAATGCTGATCCAGAGTTCCAACATGGCTCTTGCCAAAACAGACTTTCTATAATCAATACCCCAACAGGTATCTATTATATGAGTCAAGCACAAGGTAAGATCTTCTCTATTAGTGGTAGTGGTCTAGAAGAACTCTCTGCTGCAGGTATGCGTTGGTGGTTTAATAAGTACCTACCATACACCCTACTTGTAGATTTCCCGGACTTCCCATTAACAGATAATCCTGTAGCAGGTATAGGATGTCAAGCTACCTTTGATAATACTGACTTACTAGCTTACTTCTGTAAAAGAGATTACAGAATCAAACCAGAGTTTAAAGGTAGAATTACCTATACACCTAATAAGAATCCTAGAGTATTTACTCTAGATGGTAGATACAGAATTCTTTTAGGAGATCCAATGTACTTTGATGATACATCATGGACTGTAAGCTATGACCCTAAGACACAAGTTTGGGTATCATTCCATGACTGGCACCCAGAACTAGCATTCTCTACAAAGACTAGATTCCTTACCACAGTAACAAATACTGCTGGTCAAGGAGAGATGTGGACACACAATGATAGAACTGATCTATTTGCCAATTACTATGGAAAAGATTATCCATTTGAAATTGAGTACATTGCTCAGACCGGCCAGACTGTAAATACACTCAAAAGTCTTGAATATATCCTAGAATGCTACACGTATGATATTGATGGTATTGATACTTATCATGTACTAGACTTTAACTTTGATCATGCTGTTATTCATAACACGGAACAAGTATCCGGTGTATTGAATATGCAGATTATGCCAAAGAACAATGCACCTGCTCTAGTAAACTATCCAGTAGTAAATCTTAATAGCATTGACATACTGTATAGTAAGGTTGAACAGAAGTACAGAGTTAATCAGTTCTGGGATATAACCCGTGACAGAGGTGAATATACATATCCTAACGTGCAGCAGCCAATCTGGAATACACAGTTAAATGGATATATCAGAGCACTAAATACAAATAACTTGGATTATGCAAAACCAGCATTCCAAAGAAAGAAGTTCAGACATTATACATCTCACGTACTTTTGTACAGAAATGTTTCTGGACCAGTTAAGATGCTTCTCAAGTTGGCTAATAATAAAAATCTATATTCACCTAGATAATGAAAGGTAATGTAACAAATACAGGATACTGGCCAAACAGTCCTGATAGAAACAATGATTATAATATCATACCTTCCAATGAGATAACCATGGAGGGTATGAACATGCCTTTAATAGGTATAAGTAATACAGGTGATATAAGGGTGATGAGACCTAATGAGAATCATAAATTTAATGGTAATTATGTAACAGAGTTTCCTATGAATAATAATGCAATATTTCTAGGCAAATATAAATTTGCTAATGGTGGTTTAGTTAAACTTGATGAGGGTGGACCTGGACCTAAACTTTCTGCAAAACAAATGAAATTTATATTAGATCCCTACAATCAAGATAGGATTGGAAGAGCTGCTTATGATGAAGCATCTGATAAATTAGCAAAAACTTCATTAGAAGCAGAACAAGAAAAAGAAAGAGTTGCAAAAGTTAGAAAAAATATTATCCCAGCAGCTAAGAAATTAGATGCTGCTGATAGTCAACTATACTTAGAAGATTCTCCTGAGTGGAATAACTATATTAATTCTGCTAATCCTACAGAGTTAGAAGCAAATAGAAAAAAACTTCCAAAAGAAATACTAGATATACTTCCAAATCAGGGCAAATATACTGTAGCTCAATTTGATAAGACTACACAAGATTGGAAATATGGGGCTGACCCTAGTAGAGAGTTATACTGTACACCGTATGGATGTTATGCCTATCAACAAGCTGGTGCTACAGATGTTCCTACAGTTGGAGGAAATGTAACCTTTGCTGAAAAATCTGCAAAAGGGCAACTGCCATTTGAAAAAATTGATCCAAATAAAAGAGAACCTGGGGATATGGCTCTGCTTGTAGAAAATGCTCCTGATTCTTATATTGGAGGAACTAAGACAATACGAAGACCTCATCACACTACTATATATAGTGATGCAGATGCAAGTAATCCTACAAATACAGAAGCAGGTACATTTTACAATGCCGATAATGGTATGAGAGGTAGGTTTACACAAAGTTACTTTAATACCAATCAAGAAAAAGATGATAGAATAGACTACTATAGATATGTAGGAAAAACTAAAGAAAAAGAAGCGGCTGCTGCAAAAGCTTTAGAAGATGCTACAAAAGCTAGAGAACTTAGAGATAGGACTAGGTTGCAAATGAATAAACTTGAACTAAAAGATGATATTCCCCCACTTCCTTTCCCAGAGATAGTAAGAAGTAAAGATGACAATTTACTAGTTTCTCGTAAAAAAGGTGGAGAAACAGATCCTCCTAAGAAATCAAACCCTAAAGATGAACTGGCTAAGTTTAGTAAAAAACCTATAGATACTAATGATCTTAGGTATGTAGGTAATCAGCAAGCAGTTCAAGATAACACTAGAATTGTTGTTCCAAATATACAGCTTGCTGATAAAAAGGCACCAGCTGCAACAGCAGAAATACAAAGAGTAAATAAAGAAATGAAAGCTAGAGGAGTAAATTCTCCAGCTGAAGTATATGCACAAGAAAAAGCAGAAGCTCAACAAGCTGCTGCAATTGAGGCAGCTACTAATGATAAGTTATATGCGGATAACCAATCAGCATTTGATAAGGCAATGTACCAAGCTTATAACATTGTGTCTAATCCTATGGATGCTCTAGGTCACTATAATAAGTATGGTTATGTTCAACAAGGTAATATTGGAAACTATGGTCTAAAAGATACCGCTTCTCCAATGGGATCTGCAGTTAATGCCGCTAATCCTTTTGCTTGGCTAAATGCTGGGATTAGACTTGGAAATGACTTAGAAAAACCTGAGACATATACAACATGGTCAGGAGCTGGTAATGCTGCTATGAATGCTCTTGAAATGCTTCCTATGTTTACAGAGTTAAGACCTCTTGCTGGAGGAATGATGTTAGCAGATGATGCAGCAAGAGCTGGTAAATACCTTACTGAAGGTCCTTTAAAGAATGCTTATAATTTAAACCCAAAAGCTTTAAAGGCTGATGATGTAGACTTTTTATGGAGATGGCAAGCAGATAATGTTCCTCAATCATTAACTCAGGCTAACGCGGTACCATCTCAATATACCGGTAGATGGTTTCTAAAAGGATCACCAGAAGCCCCTCTAGACTATCTAAAAATTAGACCAGGATCAGGAACATTAAAAGGAGTTGCTATGCCTAAAGGGACATCTACATTACCAGAAGAAGCGGCCAAATTTACAGGTACTGAGCAACTAAAGGAAGTAGAAAGAATTGTTCCTGATGAATTATTAAGTAAAACCACAGATTTTAGAATAGAAAATAATCCTTGGTTACTTAATAAAGCAGATAATCCAAATTTTGAAGATGATTTCGTTAATCTAGCTAATACATTTAATAAGGCTAAAGTTAAACCTCATTGGTGGAGAGGGTATCGGGATGGTGGAGACATCTCAGTACCAGATCTTAGAAGAGTAAAAATAAAGTCATTACCTAGAAGTTGGAAAAGCCAGTAAAAATCAGTATCTTATAATTAATCAGTATATTAGCACACTATGAATAATAACCTAGATTACAACAGTCTTTTGTTCTTTATGCAGACTGGTGGAACGCTAACTCCACAGATGATTCAAGCAGCTCAACAACTAGGACAGCTGCCCCAACTTCAAATGGGCAGAGGTATGAATGACATCAACAAAACCAATATGCAAGAACAAATGCATTATGGTGGTAAGCCAATGGGCATGTTTAGAAGAGGAGGTGTACCAAACCCTAGTGGTAATAAAGAGCAAGAAACTATTGATCAGGAGTATATGAATCCTGATAAAAAGTATAGTGATCGTGTTAATAATATAATCAATAAGATTAAGCAGGGTGCTCTGAATAAGGTTCAAGAGGACATGCTAAATACTGCAAATGATTATGGTTATGAAGCCATGGAGATTGAGGATGAGATGATGCCTATGGCCCAAAAGGGTATGGCGTATGATCCACAGAATATTAAATCAGCAAGAGCTTGGTATGAAGCTGCTAAAAAAGAAAGAACGGATCTTGTAAAACCTATGCTTACTACTATTGGTTTAGGTAGTGGTCTTCAAGGATATTTTGGTGGTGCTGAAGCTTTTGCAGCTAATCCTCTTAATCAGTATTATGTTAAAGATATTAATGTAACTGATAACTTAAATAGAAATAAAGTTCAACAGGGCTCTACTTATAAAGTACATACAGCTCAAAAAGGAACAGCAATGCCTGGTAAGGATACTGATGAAATAGTACGCAATCCTGATGGAAGTATAACTGTATATGATGACACTACTGGTGCATCAACAACATTTCCTAATGAGCAGGCTTTTACAAAAGGTTATGTAAAATCTAGTGGATCAAAAGAAATTTCTCTTCCAAATACATCTATCAAAACAGAATCTGGATTAACAACAGATGTTGTACCAAGAACTCAAGCTGAATTAGAAGCTGAGATTCAAGCAGAAAAAGATAAAGCTAAGGAAAATAAAACAGAATATACAACACCCACATCTCCAAACGCTGATGAAAATCCAGAAGCAGGTATAACACCTGGTATGCTTCCAGCAAATGATTATACTGTGAAAAACATGAGAATAGATTATAGAAATAATCTTGCTAATGTTTTACGCAGATCTGAGAATAAAAAACCTGGTGCTGTAAAATCAGTTAGTTTTGATTTTACAGGTACTGGTTTTCCTCAAACTGCTCCTGCTGAACAAGGACCATCTGAAAGACAAGTAGAAAGACAAGCAAGAAGAGAAGACAGACAAATAAACCGTGATGACAGAAGGCAAACAAGAGCTGATGAGATAACTCAGAAGTATCAAGAGAAGA
>Ga0181344_1000834_pt1 | contig 11873 bp, 11 predicted proteins | sample Su13VDMLBDD_FD_130098 | JGI IMG/M metagenome (GOLD analysis project Ga0181344, IMG submission 130098) | Freshwater viral communities from Lake Michigan, USA - Su13.VD.MLB.D.D | ecosystem: Environmental > Aquatic > Freshwater > Lake | place: USA: Michigan | collected 2013-07-15
CATGTGATCAGTCTCCTAGGATCAGGTCACATCGGCGCTGGGCGACACGATGCCGTGGTGCCGACGCGAGGTGACGTAGAGGTTGAACCAAATCTGGATGGGAAGGATGTACTTCGTGCGGTTCTTCTCGGGAGAGAAGACATCGAGGTACTTGAAGTAGTAGTTGGAGTGGAACGCCATCTTCATGTAGTTGGCGTTGATCCAGTAGTAGCGCGGACCTTCAAGAGCGTTCGTCTCATCGCCCGAGAGGTTCGGGCTTTCGGTGAACAGCGTCGTACCCGACGTAGCGTAGAGCTTCTCGGTCTCGAGCTGCGGCGCACGCTCCAGCGGGATGCCCGAGTACGTCGGGTTCTGGTACGCCGGATCCTGACGACCCGGAACAACCGTAACGTCGTTCTCAGTGCGGAGGAGCCGCTTGTACTGGATGATGCCGTCCTTCGAGCAGTAGATGACCTGACGGAACATCGACTCGTTCTCAAAGTACTCGTTCATCGTCCCCGGCTGGCGGAACTGGAGATCGAGGAAGATGTCGTCGAACGCAACCAGCAGGTTGTTCGCCGCGCCAGCGCTGAGGCTCGCGTAGTTCTTCTCGACCGGACGCCAACCAGTCTTGGTGACAGGGTTGATGCCCTGCACCGTGCCGCTTCCGTACGCATCGGTAACCGAGCCCGGAGCCCAGAGACCGTTGTCGTACTCGTTCACGAAGACGGGGATCGAGTTCGGCTCACCGGGGTCAGCCGTGAACGACTCCATCTTCGAGTACTGCGGGCGCGCGAAGAGCTTGCTGTTCAGGCCGTGAACGATGTCGTTCGCGAGGCCCGTCTGCTTGATCTTCTTGACGCGCTTCCACACAGCAGCCGAAGAACCTTCGTTCAGCTCGACTTCCTGCGCGGTCCACGACATATGGGCCTGAGCGAAGCGCCACGGGATTTCCCAGGTCGTCAGCGTCTGAGCGTTCGTCCAGGTGGACTCGGTCTCCGGGCTGATCATCTGGAAGGTGCCGGGCTGATCGAGGATGATGCCATCCTTGATACGCTCGCCGTTCTGGAACACATCGGCCATGTCGCGGCCCTTCAGGAAACGAGCCAGCGGATAGCTGTTCTGCTGGATCTCGTTAACGAAGGCATCCTGCGACGACGCCCAAGCCGGGGCGGTGGACTTGACAAAGTCCGCAAAGTCGGAAAGAGAAGCCATGGTTACTCCTTAGGAGTGTTGGGTGTTGGTCAAGGGGAACGCATCAGTCGTTCCTTCGCCTCCGAATCCCCACGGAAGATCGCATCGAGCAGCGCGTCTTCCCGCTCAGAGGCGGACATGACACGCGGACCCGTAGTGCGGCCCGAGGGCGGCGTAGGCTGGGACGACATCTTGCGCTTGTAGGAAGCAAGCGCCTTCCCCGCTTCGGTCGCCTTGAGTTCATCAAAGAAGAGAACGCGAGCTGCGTCGCGCATGGCGAACTGTGCCCGTTCGTTCGGGGACTTGTCCTGATACTTGTGCAGGTGGGCCCCCATCTCTTGCTGAACCAATTCGACCTTTGCAGGGTCGTCCAACTGCGGGAACTGGTCACGCAGGGACGCCCTAGCCCCATCAATCAAGTTGCGGACGATCAGCGCCTCATGCTGCGCGAGACGATCCTCGTACGCAGCCTTCACCGCTTCCGTCTGCTTCTTGATGTATTGAGCAAGGGGAGCCGCAAACTCATCACCGAACGTCTCCTTGATGGAGCGCATATCAGCGTCATCGCCTTCATCGGTTGGACTGGCCGTAGCCTTGGTCTCCGACTTCTGCGTTGCGACGCCGCCCTCCAAAGCCTTGATCCGTTCAGAGCGTTGCTGCAACTCATTGGCGGTCTTGGCCTGACGCTCTTTCGCCTTGGAAGCCCACTCAAGGACTTCTGCACGGTCGAGCTTGCCCAACACCGTCTTGGAAACCCCGTCGAGCGCGAGGACGCTACAAGCCTTCTCGTATTCCGAGTCGCTCTGCGCCTTGTCGCTCTTTGCGGGCTTCTCCTCCGCAGCAGCCTCGGGCTGCTCGGTGGTCTCTTCCTGCGGCTCTTCCTTAGCCGCAACAGCCTTGGCCTTCGGCTCCTCTGCGGGCGCTTCCGTCGCCTCCGCAGCAGGTGCCGACTCGTTGCCAAACAGCTTCTCAAGGAAAGCGTTATCCGCCTTCTCGACAGCAGCCTTCGCGGCCACCTTCACTTCTGATTCAGCCATTAGTCCACATCCCTCGCGTTCAAGATGGTTTCACCCGTGACAGCCGCATCGCGCTGCGCTGCTTCCCGTGCAGCGCGGCTATCAATGATGGGCTTCCCATCACGGGTGTAGTGCCGATAGAAGCCACCCTTCTTTTCCTTCATGCCGTGCCAGCGCGGCGAGGCGTGGGAAATGACAGGCTTCTCGTCAGGTCGGAGCGAGGGCATAGATGGGATTCGACGATACTCAGTCCCATCCACATTGACAATATCCCCAATCTTGGGGGCCTCGCTAATAGGGTAATGCAATTCCAGCTTGTTACCCAGCTTGTCCTCAAACTCGTATATCACTATGCACCTCTTGCTGCGGCGCCAACCTTGGCGCCTGAGTTCTGGCCTGGGAGCCCTGAGCCTCCGCTACCCAGTTCGGACGGCCTAGGGAGGCGGGACAGACCGCCGCCCTGCGGGGACTGAATTGGCGCGGGCTTGAAATCGCCGCTCATGCGAGGACCGCTGACAGCCTTGGCAGGCTGCGCCGTCATAGCTTGCTGCTGCTGCATCATCATCGCGCCCACTTGGGAAGCAAGGTTGAGGTCAACAGTCTCTCCGAGGTCGGGCATATAGAACCGCTCGCCCAGCGTGTTGAGCATCTTGTTCCAATCCATCCACGGGGTGGACGGGATCAACTGCGCGACGCTGGTCATAAGCTGGAAGAACTGGAGCGTCTTGGCCTGTTCGCTGCCCTCATCCACACGGCGCATGGAGTAAGGCTCAATCTCGATCTCAAGATCGTCGAACGAGCCATCTTCGCCACCCTTCCACTCAAGAGGAACGGATAGGGCAAGCTCGGGTGGGACACCCATCTTCACGAGTTCGTTCTGGAACTCCTTGCCGAGGGGCTGAACAACATTCTCGTCACGCCATGCGTAGTAGGCGACCGTCTTCAGGTCGCGCTGCACCGCGTCGTAGACCTTCTGCTCCAAGAAGGACAAGCGGGCCGCGCTACCACGCGCAGCGATGGCGTCGGCGGTCGCAGACGATCCGCTCGCGGTGTTTCCAAGCTCGGCGGAAGACAGCCCGCTGCCACGCTTCAGAAGGCCGTCTAGCCATTGCTCGTACGTCAGTTCGTCTTCGTTGACGCCACCGATCTGCACCTTCTCAAACTTGTTACCTTCAAACTGCGAGATGCCGATGCCAGCGCCGTCCGGAGCGTTGAGGATCTTCTCAGCGTCCTTCGTGTCCGACTCGTCGAACAGCATCAGATCCTTGCGACTTCTGGCGCGGCGCAGGTTGACGCGGGCCTGAGCGTTCAGCGCACGGACGAGGCCGTCCATCGCCTGAAACGGACCCATCGGCCACGGGCTGCGCGGAACGTAGTAGGCGTCCCAGATCGTATACGGCCCCCAGCGCGGGCCGTAGTACGGGCGCGGCTCGCGCAAGAACATCGCCTTATCGCCATCGCTCGTGCTGTAGTGGCCGATGCAAAGCAGCGTGCCGTTCTCCTTGCTGTCTTCGGGAGAGTCGTCGGGAATCCACACTTCCCAGTAGCAGACCTCGCCACGGTCAAGACTTGTCTCGGGGCGACCGATGTCACGGAGGTTGGAGTTGGTCGCCATCTTCTTGATGGCTTCCTTGTCCCAGCCCTCCTCTTCCTTGGCACGCTCCATAAGCTCGTGCTTGTCGCAGATGCACTTGTGGAAGAAGATACGGCTCTCTTCCCAGCTACGCGCTAGCGAGTCCATCCCGAACTGCGACGGGTCGATCACGATCTTGCGTGGGCGCGTGACGAGGTCGTCGTAGTCGCCCTTCGCATACTCGTCCAACACCGTCATCGTCACGCCGTGGCCGAACGCCATGTGCGTCGTGGCGCGCTCGATAGTGCGGATGTAGTGCGTGTCGCGCAGCCAGCGGTTGAGGTAGTACTCGAGCGCGAGAGCTTGAATGCCGTTCACCTCAGGCTTCTTGCTGCGGATACGGACGCGCGGGTTCTGGAACGCGATCTGAGGACGGACCAACGACATCCACTCGTAGTAGAAGTTGTACGGAAGGAAGGCATCATCGCTAACTTCTTGGCGCCCTGGGCCTTCGTACAAGCGCAGCATCTGAGAGAACTTCCCGATGCGCTTGTCACGCTCCTTCTCCGCCGCCTCAATTTCTTGGCGGATGTTCTCGGGGTTTTCCCAGTAGTTGGTCTTTTCGCGCTTCTCGTCGTTCATCGGTACTTCGGCCACGGCAACTCCTTACCGTTGAGAGTCAAGAGGGAACCAAGAGTTCCTTGCTTGAACGTCCGCTGGGGTTTGTTGGGCTTGAGATCCTTTTTCCATGCGAAAACGTGCGCGTACGTCGCAGCATCAATCGCGTGGTCGGAACTGTTCGGGTCGGGTTCCTCTGCTTCGGCTGCCCCGTTCCTGACCTTTTTCCAGACGTAGGCGGTCAACTCCTCCTCGAGGCAAGTGGGCCTACCCTTTGCCTTCAACTCGTTGTCGCGCCCGTAGCGCAGAGCATTCTTGAGTAGGAAGGTTCGCGGTCCCTTGCTGTCCTTGGACAGGCCCCATCGCAACTGGTCAAGCCCGTGCAACTTGCCACCGCTCTTGTCGCTCGGCTGGATCATGCGGTGCAGCGGTCTGCTGCGGGCTCGCCCAAGCCTGTCGTTCAGGAAGTTGATCGCGTTTGGGTCAGCACAGTCGGCCACACCGCGATGGAAAGGAAACTCCTTCGCCAGCGTGCAGACAACATCGGCCCACCAGTCAAGATTGCGCCCGCGCTGGTACACCTCAACTACTCGGTAGAGCTTGTCATCTCCATCGACGGCCCAGATCTGCAAGCATCCCGGCGCACGGAAGCCGAAGTCCATTGACAAGAAATACCATTCGATGAGGCGAGCCTCTTCACCGTTCCCCATGGTGATGTAGTGATCGCCTGAATGCTGCTCAATCCGAGCGTCGATAACGTGGAGATCTCGGTTGTACTCAGGGAGGACTAGGCCGTCTGCGCTGCACCACTCTCCATCAAGCAGACGACGCCGCGTGTAGCCCGACATCTTGCGAAGACCGTCGATATACGAGCGGCCTTCCTCAGTCCACCCGCTTTCGGTGTAGTTACCTTCCGCATCAAGCTCGCCGGTGTGCCACCTGGGGTTGTCTTCGTGGCGAGTCTCGTAAGTCTCACACTCTCCGCTCAGAATGCGTTGCCGAACCCAATGTTCGGGGAAGGTCGGGTTGCAAGTCGCGATCAAGATGTGCTGGCCGTTGATGGGGCTGTTGCCGCGAAGACCGCGATAGAACAGCTCCCATTGCTCCAGCGTCACGCCCTCTTCGGTCAACTCCTCAAAGTAGATGATGTCCCACTTCGTCGAGAACACCTTCTGAGGCTTATCAAGGCCGATGACGGCGATCTCACTCCCGTTGGGGAAGTGGTAGATGCTGCGTTGCTCGCGCTGCGGTCCGTTAAGGACTTCGTGATTCTCAGGGAAGCACTCCTCAAGCTCCACGAGCGTCGAGCTGGTCTGCGACTCCCTAGTCTTGCGGCAGATAAGCACGCGCAGCTTTCCGTATGTCTCGCAGAAGTACGCGATGACTTGCAGGATGCCGCGCGACTTTCCGGTGCCGCCGGGTCCAGCGATGATGATCTCACGCTTGCGCTTACGACCATCAGAACTGAGGACTGACTCAAGGAACCAGCGCGGCGCTCCGCGCAGCTCTACGAGACGGTCGTTCGTGGAGACCATTAGGTGCTGCCCATCCACGGGACCACAGACAGGTTCCACACCCACTTCACCTTTTCGGTCGCCGTGGTTGCGTCGAACTCCATCCGATACGTCTTGCCGCCCTCCATCTTGAAGGCGTCACCAGGCATGACGTACTCAAAGTTGTACCCAGCGCCATCAAGATCCCAGCCGTTACCAGTCTGGAGCGTCGGGAAAAACACGTTCAGCGTATTAGTGTCGTTATCGACCAGCTTCTTGATCAAGCCGCCATTGTTGTAGACGCGCACGTTCCAAGACAGGACGGTGGCATCGGTCAAGGCGACCCCATCCGTCGTTGTGATGCGGTTCTGGAAACGAGCCGTCTCCCCCTGAAAGATCTCTTGCTTGTAGATGGTCAAGCGCTTCATCGCCTACGTCCTTGCTGCAAGTACCGAGCAAACTCTGGGGCGAAGCGTTCTGCGTAGCCACGCGCCTTCGCGTTGCCGCCAACAAGCGCCGATGCGTAGATGTCTTTCACCGTGAACACTACGTCATCTTCAGGCACGCCCATGAACAAGCATCCAACGATGGCATCGCCATACATCAGGAGCGAAGCATCTTCAACCTCGGACGATGCCACCGCACCCGAAAGCGTGTCCACCCACCCAGCGAGTCCAAGCGTGTCGTCCCAAGACGAATGGCTAGCGCTGCCTCCAAGTGCGGCTGCGCGGCCAACGATGAAGTTGGTCCCAGAGTACCCATCTGTGAGCAAATCGCTCATGCAAACCGAATCTTCATGCCACCCGCCGGGATTGACGGGATCTTGCCAGCAGTCAATGCCAAGCTTGAGGACTTAATGAACAAGAACGCTCCGGTGTCACCACCGGCGAATGACACGGTGACCGTAAACGTGTCGGTGGTCGGGGCCGTGTTGACAATCTTCTGCACGCCGGTGTTCGCACCCGCCAACGTCATGTTGTTGGCAAGGCCGTCGTATACCTCGTAGCATCGGATCGTATCGGCTGGAGCAAGACCGTGAGACTGGCAAAACACGAACGTGGTGCTTGCCGCACCGGCAGCATCCACACCGGCGTGGTATCCCAACTTCCAATCCGCGCCACTCGTGACCAGAGGTCCGTGCAGCAGCAGATCGTCGGCGTTTGTGCTGGAAGAACTGGACCAGATGCCCCAATGCGTCAGCGTCGCGCTGGCGCCAGAACCAGCGATGGGGAACATGATGGCCTCGGCGTTAGTAAACGAAACAGGCGCCGTTCCTGAAGCGGTCCATTTGCTCGTAGACGGAGGCGAGAACGATCCCTCTCTTCGCACTTCGGCTCGTTGGTAGCCGGGATATGCGGTGGTGGTGACTTCGTTCTGCGGAGCGTCTACGGTAGGATCTCCTGTGTGGAGCGAGACGTAGAGTTTGTTGCCAGCAGCGGCTTGTGTCAGGCCAAGGGCGTACGCAATTTTGTTCGTCGTGTTGTTGACGACACCGTTTAGGTACGCCTCTCCAATGGAGCGCTCAAGTGAGGTGGAAAGGTGCGACATGGCTTAGGTGTACTGAGTGGGGTAACCGATGGAGCGCAGCCAAGAGAACATCTGAGTCGGGTAGTTCGCGGCACCAAAGATGTTATCGCCCAAGGAGCCAGCACCAGTCCACGCGACACGACTCTTTCGGATCGGAGCGGAAGAGTCTTCGCCATACGACAGCAGAGCGTCGCGAAGAGGCTTCCCTTGGAACTTGCCGTTATGCGGATCGACCCAAGCCTTGCCTTCCGCTACATCGTCGCGGACAGAGCCGGGCGACCAATCCTGATAAGTCAGGTTCTGTTCCCATCCGGCGATACCAGTTCCGAAGAACTCAACGTTGAAAGCAACCTGCGTGTTTTCCGGGTGGTATTCCTGAAGAATCCACCACGGGCTCTGCTTCTTCCAAGCCATTGGCAGCGTAGACCATCGTCGCATCGTCTCGCGCCGCATGAACGCTTGCATACGGTCGTTGTGGTACATCTCGTCAAGCGGTACGGTGTCGCCCGTGTCGAAGTACCATTGCGTGAAGTCAATCTGGGGGCTGATCGCCGAAACGCTGCGGACTCGGTGAGAAGCCCGAGGCATCATCGGATCCATCTCGCCGTATGCGTTCTCTGGGATGTAGGGGTAGTACCCAGACGGCTGAAGCGCCGTATACATCGCCATCGTTCCGCCCCAACTGTTTCCGATCAAATGGATGTAGTTGGGGTCAATGCTGTTGTTGGCACCCCACAGCTCGGCGCCCTTGAGCGTTGCAGTTTCGTCTGCAATGCCCGACCAGTTGCTCTTGATGTGCTGGATCGCGAGCGCGATGTATGCGGGTTGCTCGGGCCAGAAAGCGATAGGGTGGATTTCTTCCCAGGTGCCCGACAGGCCGGTAGATACTTCAGCCGCTCCACCGGCAGCTTGCGAGCGAGAGGCGTTGCGAGCGCAAGTGGGATACTCAAGGCTGATGACAACCCATCCCTTCGTAGACATTTCCGCCGCCAGATCGGCGTACTTACCCGTGATGACGTTGTCCTCCATGGCACGCCAGCCGGGGTTGTAGCCCAAGCCTCCATGGATAAACACCGCGACGGGAGCGTTCTTGAACGACGCGCTAGGGCGCCACACCGCCAAGTGGCAGAGCCCGCTGGCGTGATGCCAGTAGTAGTACAAGTTGTTCGGGCCGGGAACGTCGCTCTCGGCTCGAACAAACTCGGTATCGGAATAGGGACCGGGCATCTTTAGTAGCTCCCAGCAGGGTAGTGCTTGACGCTGAAGGACTGGAAGACGGTACGCGGAGCGACGGGAGCGTACGAAACGGACGGAGTCGTGTTGCTGTGATGCAGCCAAGTACCTCCTCCATTGCCCGTCGTGGCGGAGAAAGGTTCTCCGAAGTAGTAGCCGTGAGAGCCGGGCTTTCCAGTCATGTACGGGTGTTCCGTCTTGACCAGCACGGTCCAGCGCGTATCGGACTCGTGCATATTGATAGCGTTCTGACTGAAGTTAACGCGCATAGAACGCTTGGCCGAGACGACATCTCCCGTGTACTGAGCTGTAGAGCCAGAGTTTGCGGCGAAGTTCATCTCCCACAATTGGCTGTATTGCGTCGCCGACGCTGGACCAGCGGCTCGAGTGTAGCCCATGGATTGTCCGATGATCTTAAACGTCACTTCGCGAGATCCGCTGGAGGAAATGGCTTGGGTCTGCATCCAAACGTGAGGGATGGACTGGTTAATTTGACTCGCAAATCCAGCATTCGCCGTGTTGTGCGCTTTGTTGAAGAACGTCTCCGGATCAAAGTTCGGGATTAGGAGTACCTCAAAAATGAACGGAGTGTTGCTGTATGTGACGGACCCCGACAGATCAATCTCGATCTTGTCACCGTAGATAAAACTTTCCTTCGGCAATGTAAAGTTGCCCCACCACGCGAAGTGCATCTGAGTCTTGTCGCGCGAGAACGGGTAACTACACAGACCTGCGTGGCCTTGAAGGGAAGCTCGGATCTGGGGGCCTGGTGTGTTGTACGGCCACGGGCAGAACTTCGTGCCAGACGCCGACTCTGTCGGGACATTTTCTGGGTCGTTGGTCGGAGTAGTGTTGACCGTGTCCACGACTTCAAATGCAGCAGCCGTGTCGTTGTAAACGTGCGTGATGTACAGGTAGTACAGATCGCCAAACTTGGGAGCGGTAGCCAGCGCGGACGACAGCGTCACATTGACTCCGTCTGCGTTGACAGTACTAACCGGGGCCTCTTCGTACACCGGTCGCCTGAACAAGACGATTCCAAGATCTGAAGCACCATTGTCGGCGATATCCGCGTCAGCGACAACGATTGAGTCGGCGTTAGTCTTGCTGACAACCTTAGTCCACGACTCAAAATTATCGCTTGCGGCAATCGTTCCAGTTCCAGATCGAATTAGAACAATGTCGTCGGAACCAGGCGTGTAGGTAGAGAACTGGCCTGTCGCCGTGATGGTCTTGGTTGAGTTGGTCCAAGTACATCCGCCTATGTAGGTCGCCATCGCGGACGGCACAAGGTCGATGCTTACCGAGCCCGTCAAGTTCACCGCAGATAGGATCGATGCATCGGACGTAAGCTCGATAGTGTCATTGTCCACCTTGGTCTTGATGACGTACCAGCCAAGAGTGGCGCCAGAACTGGGTGCGTACACGCGCACCATGTCCCAGCCCGTGTAAGTGTATGACGAGAAGCCTCCGGTCTTTGAGATGCGGAGCGTCGAGGCAGTCCAGTTGCAGGCAGTTACGTTAATCGCCGTACCGCTGGTGCGAAGAAAGCGAACCGCGTACTGATAGTTCGCGTGATCGTAGGTGATTGAATACTCGGTCTTGAACGCCGTAGTGGTGGTCGCCGTCCCTGAGGTAAGGGACGCAGCGGCCCCTGCGGTGCTTGCGACGCGCCCGATAGCCACGACCGTAGCATCTCCGGTAGGTCCGCAAGGGAGCTGCGCGGGACCGCCTCCACCGGAAAGCAGCGTTCCAGTAAAGTCACCGTGCGGGGTGTTGTCAAAGAACCAAGCGCCAGAAGCGCCGACCAGCGTGCGCGGCGTCTTCGATCCGATGATCGGAACGCCATCGAGATGCTGCGTGAACGGTGCCTTGGCAATGCTTTGAATCTGTCCGGATGAGAGGCCGGAGAATCCACCAACAAGCTCAACCGGGTACGTCGTCACTCAGTCACCTGCTTCCAGAGGGTCCATCGCCCCGAGACAATTCGGAACACCAGCGTGCCGTTGTAGATCTCCGCATCCCACAGCCCGCTGTCCTCCGTCAACGCATCAGTAGCAGAAGACGAAAGGACGAACTGCACGATGCGCTGAGCTGGACCGCTGTCAACAATGCTGCACGTTGCAGCGGCCAGCACATCGGACTCGTCGTCTCGGTATCCGCGACGGAACTGCGCTCGGCACGCAAACCCAGTCCAGTCAACGCCATAGGATGAGTCGAACGACAAGGTCCAGAAGTTGTCTGCGCCTTGCACGATGCGGCGATCATCGTCTCCGTCGTTGACGAGATGGAATGTTCCAGGAGGTTGCGGCATGACCCGTGTTCTAGCCGCCCATGCCCCCCTTGGCAAGTAGGGCTGGATGTGGGCGGGATCGGTTTACAAGGCTCGACCCCGCCCACCGAAAAAAGAGCAAAGTGGCGATCAGGTATTGCATCCAGACCCATCCGAGGTTACTTATGGCGCAAGACCTGACCGCAACCATCAGCCCGTGAGTGGAGGCTCACATGACTGACAAGACCGATCCTAAGCCGTACCGCCCGAAGACACAACCCCTTCCGTTCCTTCCTGTCTCGCCAGCCAAGCTCATGCTGTCTGAGGGCGTGGCGCAGATCTGGGGCGACTCGATGCTGGTCGGAGCCATGTTCAAGGCCGCGCTCCAGATGTGGATCCATGGTCCGGCAGACGAGCGCACTCTGCTCCGCCTGATCGGTGGCGTGCCCATGAACGAACTCGTGGACGCTGGCGTCATCGTCCGGGGAACCGACCACCTCCACATTCCGTGGGTCGAGGAAGCCCGCACGGAGTCCGACCGCCGCCGACTCGCCAACGCCGAGAAGGGCCGCAAGGGTGCAGAGGTTCGCTGGGAGAAGCCGAAGGATAGTTCGGCTATGCCCAAGCATAGCCAGAGCATGGCCGAGGATGCCAGTAAGGAGAGGAGAGGAGAGGAGAGGACAGAAGAGGAGAGTAATATCTCTTCTTCTCCGAAGAAGAGAGGGCGAAAGCCGTCTCCCATCAACGCTCTCTGGGCTTCGCTCTGGACCGAGTTCCGTGGTCAGACTTGGGCTTGGAAGAAGACCGACGCCTTCAAGCTCGCCCAATTGCTGACCTTGGCTGACGGCGACCTCGGCGAGATCGAGCGTAGGGCTCGCGTCATGTTCGCGTCGAAGGACATCTGGGTTCAGCAGAACGCTAGCTGCGGGCTGTTGCTCGCTCGCTGGAACCAGTACGGCGTGGAGATC
>Ga0181344_1000835_pt1 | contig 11868 bp, 11 predicted proteins | sample Su13VDMLBDD_FD_130098 | JGI IMG/M metagenome (GOLD analysis project Ga0181344, IMG submission 130098) | Freshwater viral communities from Lake Michigan, USA - Su13.VD.MLB.D.D | ecosystem: Environmental > Aquatic > Freshwater > Lake | place: USA: Michigan | collected 2013-07-15
GAACGGGCGCCACACCGCGACGTAGAACGACCACTGCCAGACGACAGCCGACACGTTGTACGGGATGTAGACCCGCTGGCACAGGCCGCCGATGGGGACGAACACGGGGTCGTCCTCTTCGCGCATGGCGAAGGCGTTGTTGTAGACGTCCATCGGCATCGTCAGGCCCTCGGCCTTCGCCATCACGGCCTCTTCCGACATGACGTGCTCGTCGCGCACGACGAACGACGGGTCGAGGTTGGCGATCTCGAGGCCACCGTTCGGCTCGGACATGACGCCCTGGCCCGCGGTCGTCGAGAAGACGTTGGCGTTGTGGCCCGCGATGTTGAGCGCGCCGGCGGGGTAGGTGGTCGCCGGGGTGATGGTCGCCATGTCGTCTCCTACGCGCGCAGCGCAAGCGCGATGATGCTTCCGAAGCGAATCTCGAACTGCACGTCGGCGCCGACGTAGCCGCCACTCGTCCCGCAGAACACGCCGATGTTGACCGCGGGGATCGCCGGGCTGACCGTCGAGAGATCAAGCAGCATCATCAACGGAACCTCGACCTGCTCGAGGCCGTAAGCCTTGAGCGGCAGGCGCTTCAGCGGGTTGGCTGGGTCGGCGCCACTCGTCGGGTCGCTCGGCCACCAGACGAAGTTGTTGACCATGCCATCGCTGACGGCCGTCGGCGGGTCGCCGGGCGCCGTGCCGGAGTGCCAGGTCGTCGGTGCCTCGGTGGAGGACTGCCACATGATGCGGAAGAGCGCGAAGGCCGCGATGTCCGCCGCGACGAAGCTGCTCCGATCCGAGACGGTGTCACCTTGGATGTTGCGGACCTGCACGTTCGCGAGCACGAGCAGCTTCTTCGCTGTGAGGGTCGGGATGGCAGAGAGGTAGAGCGGACCACCCGGAGCGGCACCGAAGTCCGTCACGAGCGCCCAGCCCGACGGCGGCAGGCCGGCGTAGTGGGTCAGCGTCACCGTGTCAGAGCTCTGCCCCGGCATGACGTTGTTGAAGACCTCACCCGTCGGGTAGTGGACCTCGGTCGTGTAGGCTCCGAGCAACGGCGACGGAAGGTGGTAGTGCATCAGCGCGCCGCGAGAGAGGTTGCCCTCCTGGATCGTGTTGCTGCGCGTGATGATGCGCTGCATGCGGTCGGTGTAGATCTCCGTCGTCGTGATGAGCTCTTCCTCGTCCCACGCCGGGGCCGAGACCTCGGAGCCGCCGACGCTGTCGGTCGGGAAGCTCTTGAGGTCGATGACGTTGAGCTGGCGGCTGAAGACGTAGACCTTGTCGCTGCTCTTGTAGGTCTTGATGTTGTTGGCGTTGATCAGGGGGGCGCGGCGCACGACGATGTCGATGGTGTGGGTGCCCGCCTGAACGGGCACCAGCGCGCCGAGGCGCACCGGAAGGCAGGGCGGCCCGAGCGCCACCGTCTGCTCGCCGCGGATGTCCGCAGGGCCGGGCAGGATCGACGAGGCCGAGCGCTGGGTTTTCGGCTTCAGCGGCACCGAGGGGCGGTAGGTCAGGTCGTCGATGCCCGTGATGGTCTCGGGGATGATGTTGCCGTCCACCCGGATGGCAAACTGCATGTTCGCCGGCTCGAACTGAGCGTCGTGGCGGTGCTGCTCACGCGCGCCCCAGCCGGTCCAGAACGGCGATGTGCGGTCGAACCCGTACCAGAGGTACTGCGCGTAGGCGTTGATCCACAGGACGCTGTTGCCCGTGCTGATCGTGAACGACGCAGGGTCGCTGCCGAAGCTCGTAGGCTCGATGATGGTGTTCCACTCGAAGTTGTTCTGGACCTGGTAGGCGAAGCCTGGAGCGAACATCGCGTCCGGGTAGCCCCAGTTGGGCGAGGCGCCCGTCCAGATGAATGGAACGGCGAACTCGTAGTGGCCCATCGAGTAGAACGTGTCGGCCTGCACGGGCACCGTGGCGGCGATGTTCTGGTTGAAGTTGTGCGCGTTGAGCCGCCCAGACAGCCGCTCGGCCGCCGGCGAGATGTCGAGCGTGAGCTCGATGGGGTCGAGCACGTCCTGCGCCCGAAGGACGCGCCGTGGGAAGATGTAGCTCATACGTCGGCTCGCAGCGGCACGCGGCCGCGGTTGTTGCCGCCAGACGCCGCGCTGACGTCGTAGGCGACAGAGGCCAGGTTGAGGCGCGTCGGGTAGGCCGCCTCGATCTCGAAGGCCCACGAGTAGGCGTTCTCGAGGCCGACCGGCACCATGCGCCAGAAGAGACGAGGCTCGTGCACGCGCGCCTGTCCGATGATCGCCGAGCCCGCCACGTCGCGCACCACGTCGCTGTCGTCGTCGACGCCGATGGCGAGGACGTCCGTCATCTCGATGACCGGCTTCCACGAGTTGTTGCGGTAGAAGCGGATCGTGAACTTGTCGTTCCACGAGTCGAGCATGCCGAGGTAGAGCGTGCGTACGTGCAGGAAGGTGCTGCCCGTGTCGTCGCCGAAGAACCAGCCCGAGCGGTAGTACGCGGTGCGCGCCGGCACCTCGTAGTTGGCCGTCTCCCGGTCCTTGACGAAGACGTTCCACGCCGGATTCACGGAGCCGATGGTCTTGCCCACGAACAGGACGAGCTGGCGGTAGTCCTCGGTGATCGTGATGTCGTCGATGGACAGGCTCTCGAAGTCGTGGCGGCGCCAGTTCTGCCCGTCGTAGCAGAACGTGATGCGGTTCTCCGGCGTGCCGGCGATGGGCACGGCGCAGTGGTACTCGCGGCTCACCGGGTCAACGACGGACACGGCCTTCCTGAACTTCGACGTGTTCATGTCGTAGTTGAGGACCTTGTGGATGTCGTCGCTGATCAGCTTGATGCTCCCGCGCGCGTCGCAGGAGTAGAAACCGTCGCGCCCGAGGAAGATGAGGAAGCCGTTGTAGAGCGCAGAGATGCTGCGCGGCGCCGTGCAGCCGATGCCCTGGATGAGCGTGCGGCCCGTGGTGAGCTCCCCCGTCTGCGGGTCTGGCGTGATGTCGTAGACCGCGCCCTCGGTGAAGGCGAGGAGCATCCCCATGTGGGATGCCACCGCGATCACGTCAGCTCCGTGGACGTCGGGGTAGCTGAAGTTGTCGGCGAGGAACGTGCCCGCGAACCCCGGCTCGGAGATGCGGACGATGCCTGGGTCGGCCGGCGTGTTCGCGATGACGAGACGCCCCTCGTGAACGCACATCGTGCGGAACGTCGGCACCGCAACGGTCATCTCCATTTCGTCGCCGAGGTCGCTGTCCGCGTGGCGGTCGCCGAAGATGGACGGCTCCCGGCCCGCCAGACGAACGAGCTGCCGCGGCTTCGTAGATGCGCGGCGCGTGTCCGGGGTGCGGAAGATGTGCGTCGCGACCGTGTGCTCCGGCCCTGTCGACGTGAGCCGGATGAAGAACTGCCGGGTCAGGTCGTCGATGGTCGCACCGGTTGTCTCGCCACCAGCCTTCGGGCTGTACGGGTCGGCCTGAACCGTGCGGATCCACGCCGCGTTCGAGATCGGCGACGGCGGGCTCATGTTGCCGTAGATGTCCTCGAACTGGGCGTAGTAGTACCAAGCACCGTCGAGCACAGCGCCCTGCGTTCCGCTCAGCACGTCACCCGGCGTGCCGATGTCGCCCCTCCACGAGTAGCCGCTGGCGTTCGGGTAGAAGAAGCTGGTGGCGGCGAACTGGCCAGGTCCGTAGACCGAGGGCGGGGACGGCGCGATGTTGAACCCCAGAGGGGTCGCGTTGCCGTGCGCGTCGATGATGATCGGCTGGTCGATGCCGTTCGTCCAGACGACCTTGTCGCTCACCACGACGAACTGGTCGGGGAACGCCCCACCTCGAGTGTCCGAGGTGAGGCCGGTGTAGAGCTCCTCCCAGCCGCGCTGCCAGCCGGCGTGGCGGAAGAGCTTGGTTCCGCTGCGAACCAGCAGCAGGTCCATCTGCCCGCCCAGCAGCGTCGTGTGGAAGATGCCGTGCATCTCCCCGAACACGAGCGCCGGGTCAGGCGTGGTCGGCCGGTCTGGCTCGTAGATGGTCGGCCCGACAGTCGTCGCCAGCGTGCGCTTGATCGTGAACTCGAAGTTGACGATCTTCTGGGTGAGCGCCTTCGCCGTGTAGTTGAGCGAGCTCTCGCCCGCCGGAATGACGAAGTTGGCGCTGCGCTGGTTGTCGGGACCGGCCATGTACTACACCTGGGGCGGTGCGCTCACCTTCGGCAGCGGGATGGTGCTGCGCTTCTTGGTGACCGCGTTGGTGATCTCGGACGCATCAGCGACGATGAACTCGTCCTTGGTCTCCGGCTCCTTCTCCGCTGCGGCCGCGGCGCGCTCGGTGTCGAGCTTCGCCTTGTCCGCGGGCGAGAACCACGCGCCGGTGGTCTCGTCGTAGAGCCAGCCCTTGGGGCGCCAGTCGTGGATGTTGCGGAACTCGGCGTCGCCGGTGACGAACTCGGTGCCGTTCTTCGTCGACATGACCGCCTGCCAGAGCTGCCCGTTGGGCTTCGTCTGGACGCAGAGGATCATGGCCTCCTCGTCGTTGCCGTTGAGGTTGCGCCGAACGAAGACGTCGCCGAGATCGGGACGCGAGAACTTGGTGGTCTGGGGCATGAGGGACTCCTCGGGTTGCCTGTACGGTATAACCCGAAGGTCAGCTCGTGTTCAAGTACCTACCGAAGCGGAAACGAGTCGAGTAGCCGGTGAGCGGGACGGGGTCGACCGCGCCCCCGGGGTTGGCGTACCGCTTGCGGAAGTGCCGGCACAGCTCGTTGTAGCGAGAGAGGTGGACCTGCGCTCCAGTCTGGTCAACGCCGTCGAGCAGGCACATATAGTACAGCGAGAGCTCGATGTACGGCATCACGGCGTCGCGCTGGATGGGCACGGTGTCCTGGTCGTTCTTCAGCGCCGTCGGCAGGCGCTGGACCCGGAAGTCGAGCTCGTAGCGGTTGTCCTGATGCGGGAACACGCTGTAGGAGTAGTAGCCGGTGCTGTGCTTGAGCTGGCGCTCGTAGTCGGGGACCCGACCGCCGTCCCAAGTGTAGACTCCAGCCGTCGGCTCGATCTCGGCGAGGAGGTAGAACTTGCCGTTCGTCTCGACCCGGTTGAACCCGGTGCCGTAGGTGTTCGCCGTCGCGACCGCGTCACGCGCGACGTAGATGCGCAGGCGCATGCCGCTGCGGCTGTACCGAAGCGTGCCCGTCTCGCCGAAGTCCATCATGGCGTCGATGTTCGCGCCTGTGACCTTGATGGCGAGGCCCGCGGTGGCGCCTGTCTGCGCGTAGGACGCGCTCACCGGGGACGGGGCGCTCTCCCACTGCGGGTCGAGGATGCCCTTCGACGAGATGCTCGTGCCCGGGGACGCCTGCCACTCCGGGTCCTTGCGACCCCAGACGTAGGTGTAGCAGAAGCGGAAGGTGCCCTCCCACTCCGGGCCAGACCACGGGCTGACGCCCTGCTCACCCGGCGTGATGGTCGGCGCCGTCGTCGGGGCGGGGAGCTGGAAGTGACGGCCGCGCCAGAAGCGGTACGGGCGGCCCTTGTCCTCGCCGAGGAAGTCCACCATGTCCTGGCGGAACGCTCCGGCGGTGTCGATGGCCCAGACCTGCTGGCGGGTCTCGTCGTAGATGCGCGCCGGCTCGAGCACACGGGTCACGTCGTCAGTGACGAAGAACTCTGGCTGGTGCATGCGGAACGGCATGGCCGTCTCGGTGCCGGTCTGCCACGGGCGGTCGATGCTGACGTAGTAGCGGTCGGGCGCCCCACCGCCCGGCTTCTGGATCCAGAACTCCCGGCTCTGGCGACGATGCCGCTGGCCGTTGGAGTCCTTGAGCTCGAAGTGCATGATGCCGTCCCACGTTCCATCGACGGTGGGCAGCCACGGGCTCGACCCGGTGAGCGGGGCGCCGGTGGAGTCGACGAACTCGAGGACGCGAGTGTCGCTCGTCGTGGAGAGGTATGCGCTGACGCTGGCGTCGGTGCCGATGGCGTCGGGGAGCAGGACGACGTGTTCGTCGTCGGGGATAACAGCTTCGGGCACGTCCCCCGAGATCCGGTCGAGGGCGGTGTTCATCGCCTCTCGGATCCGGTTGTCGAGGGTCGTGCCCGTGCTGTCCCAAGCGCGGAAGTTGAAGAGGCGGGCGCGGAGCGCTCCGAGAGAAGTGTCCATGCCCGCCTCCTAACTGTTCCGGCCTAGTCTACCACATCAGATGATGTTGACGTAGACCTGAGCGGTGCCCGCGACACCGGCGCCACCCGAGCTCAGGCCGAGGCCGTAGCCGAAGGTGTTCGTCGCCGCCGTGGTGACGGTGTCGACCGCGCCAGCCGTACCGGCGCTGACGATGAGCGCCTGGTCACGGGTGTAGGACGCGGTGACGGTCGCCGTGCAGACGCCGCGCTTGAGAACCCACCCGTAAGGACCCGAGGTGGTGGTCGCGGTGCCTGGGATGGCGTGCTGGGTGATGCCCACGAGGTACGAGGGGTTGAGACCCGTGCCCGCGCTGGACACCGTGCCCTGCGCCGACGTGGTCGCGTGACGCACGAGGGTGTTGGCCGCGATGGAGCTGCCGGAGCTGTTGTACACGAACACCCACACCTGATCGCCGACGCCCGTCTGGGAGCCGAGCACGAGACGCTCGGTTCCGAGGGAGTAGACGGCGGAGCTGTAGGTGACGGTGATGTCGTCACCGAAGACCTGGTTGTTTGCGAAGGACATGAGAAACCTCCTAGTGGATGATGGGGTGAGAGCCTACGGCGATCAGAGAGCGCCGCCGGAGACGCAGCCCTGGGCCGGGGTCTTCGTGCAGATGAGGTTGCCCTGCATCGAGAAGATGGCCGTGACGACGTCCTGGTCGCCCACGCGCTCGGTGAACGGCGTGATGCTCGGGGCCTCCATGAGGGGCATCTCGAGGAAGTCCGTGTTCAGGATGTAGGTCGCACCCTGGAGCGCGGGAGAGGTGCCCGCCGGGTCCATGTCCGCACGGTTGAGGTCGATGGAGCTGTACACCTTCGCCACGCCGAGGTCGAGGCCGAGGGTGTTGCTCTTCTCGGTCTTGTCCTCAACGAGCGTCACGCGCACGAGGGACAGGCGGCTGTCCTCGAAGTTCGTGTAGGTGTCGTCGTCCATGACCACGAGGTCGGGACCCTTGCCCATGCCGCCCGCGTAGTGGGCGCACTGGCGGTAGGTCTTGCGGAGGGTGGGGAGACCATCCGTGGCCCAGCTCGTGATGTTGTTGTACTGGTTGAAGTGGAAGTAGCTGGTGCTCTTCGCCACGCTCTGCACGCTCTCGGTCTGCGACCCAGGGGCCACGAAGTCGAGGAGACCGTTCGTCACGCCGGTGCCGGAGCCCGACGCGAAGTTGCCGTTCAGGCTCAGGAAGCCCGCGAGGTCCGCCGTCTGGAAGACGAGGCCGCGCGAAGCGCCGGTGAGCAGGAACTTGTTGAGGTCGGCCTTCGCACCCTCGCGGGTGGTCTGGGGGTACTCCTCGATGAGGCGGATCACAGCGAGCTTGCCGCTGTTGAAGAGGAGCTCCTTCTTCGGGATGTTGATCGCCGCGACGATGCGGTGCGGCTCAACCTGGAAGCGCTTGGTCTGCTGACGGCGCGTCATGTTGAGGAGCTCGTCGCCGACGAACACACCCACGCCGCGGGCGGGGGCGCCACCGGCGAAGGAACGCTCGATCAGGCTGCCGCCCTCGGAGGGCATGCGGGCCTTGCTCATGAGCGCGTCGAGCAGCTCGTTCGAGCGGATGAAGGAGTTGATGAGCGGCCCGCGGAGGTCCGCGAACGTGGTGTTGAGGATTTCGGTAGAGATCGCCATCGTGGACTCCGTGGGCCGGGGGCAGACGCGCTAGCGGCTCCGACCGGCCAGGTCGAAGGAACGTTGAAGTTCGGGGGCTGCGCCTGCCCACTCGTCTTGCCCCGAACCCTTACGGGCTACCCGAAACCATCTGAGGGGTGCACGAGGAGAATACCGCTGTGGGTATTATCGCGCAAGGGGTTGCAGAAGATTTGTTTCACGTTATGGGAGCGGGGTGCGAGGGTCCGCGTATGGATGAGTTCAAGAGACACATCACGGGGTGGCGCAGGGGCGGCCAGACTTGCCCGTGCTGCGCCCAGCTTGCGGACAAGCAGAAGACCCGCCGGCTCGCCCGAAGGCGGCTGCGGCAGGTCGATGGGCGAGCGCAAGAAGTGTCTACTGTGGAGCCGTCAGTAGACAGTTCTTGCTAGCGGTCGGCGCCCTTGTGCAGGCCGTGGCGGGCGAACTGCTCGCCCTTCTTCCCGGCCTCGCGCTTCTCGCGCGTCGCGGCGGCGAGCTTCGCCATGCCTCCTGGGGTGGAGCGCAGCTTCTCGATGGCCTTCTTCGGCGCGTAGACCTCGCCGGTCGCCTTCGGCCCCTGGACGCTAGGCTTGCCCGAGGGCGTGCGCCACTCCTGCTTCGTCCAGCGCTTCAGGCTCTTCTGCGCGCCGGACGGGCCGCTCTTGTACTTGCCGCCGGCCTTCTTGTACTCCTGCGCCACCATCTGCGCCTTGCGGGCAGACCACTGGCCGGGCTTGCCGCCCTTGCTGCCAGCCATGATGCGTGACTTGATCCGCTCACGGAGCTCGGGGTTCGAGTAGACCTGCTTCAGCGCCGCACGACGGTCCATCACTTCCCCCGCTGATCGGCCGCCTCCATCTGGCGGACGACCTTGTTGGCCCAGGACTTCCCGGCTTCACCGCCCCACAGCAGACCCGCGACGTAGCCCTTGTCTTCCTTGGGGCTCTTGCCGGCGTCGAGCTGGTAGTTGCTGGCGTGGCGGTCGAAGTACGCCTTCATCCGCTTCACGGTGGACGGGTCCATCGTGGAGCGGTTCTTCAGGTTCGCCGCGCGCTGGACGCCGGAGCCAATGCCCTGCGCCGACGCCTGCTTCGCGTCGAGGCCCGCCTTCTGGGACTTCGACTGGTCGCGACGCAGCATGAGACCGCGCACCGCAGCGGCCGAGACCGACGCGGGCGGCTTGAAGTTGATGTGGCCGTACTTCCCGTCTGCCATCACCCCTCCTTCTTCATCCGGTCCGCGAGGAGCCGCCGGAGCATCTGGCGCCGGAAGTCCTTCTCCATCGGGTTGCCCTTCAGGGGGTTCTTTGCGCCGCCCTTGAGGTCGGGGCGGGTGGTGTTCTGCACGTCGGTGCCGATCATGTTCAGCCCTTCTTCATCTTGTCGAGGGTTCGCGCGAGCAGGGCCTGCCTGAGCGTGGCGCGCTTCGCCTCGGAGAGCTTCTTGTCCCCCTCGGCCTCCTTCCGGAGCTGCGCGATCTTGGACGAGAGCTTCTCCTTGGGGATGGTCTCGCCTTCCTTGACGCCCATCTTCTCGCGAAGGGCGCCGGGGTTCTTGATCGCCCCCTGGATCCACTTCTCAGCCATGTCGCCCTCCGCGCCATACCGTGTTAGCATGGGATATGGGGAGTCTATCGTGAGCGCTCCGTCAAGTCTACCGGGAGGCGCGAAGATCGCGCAGATCCCGGGCCTTCACATGGGCAAGGTACAGGCGATGTTCAGCACGCCGTGGGCGTTCGTCTCGATGTGCCAGATCGTCCGAGAGGACGAGTCCATCGGCTACCTCGAGCCGACGAACATCCAGATGAAGTTCTTGCAGGCGTGCGCGGACCATCGCTGGGTGCTGACCGACAAGTTTCGTCAGGCGAAGATCACGACGCCGGCCGTCATGCTGTTGCTTCGCGACTGCATGTACCTCGAGGGCGTGAAGGGCGTGCTGATCGCCGAGCGCCAAGACACCGCCGAGGACATCTTCGAGCGCATCCTCTTCGCCTACAAGCATCTGCCCGACGACGTGCGCGTGCCGGTCGAGGCGGGGCGCAAGCCGGGCACGACCCAGATCCACTTCGTCCACGGCGGCGGCATCAAGGTGCTGACGGCCGGCGGCCGATCCCCGGCGGTCGGTCGCTCCATCGACCGTCTGCTGCTCACCGAGTTCGGTGAGGCGCAGTGGCAACGAAAGGCCGCGGCGAACATCTTCCCCGCCGTCAACAAGCGTATCAACGCGCGCGTCATCCTCGAGTCGACGCCTGGCACCGCGGGCAGCCACCACGAGACGATGTGGCACAACGCGCTTGAGGGCAAGGGTCGCTTCCACCCCGTGTTCCTGGAGTGGTGGCTCGACCCGAGCTGCCGCTCCGATCCTCACGGCCTGAAGCCGACGGACGTCGAGCTCGAGTACATGGCCCGCCACCCCGGCATGGACCTGCACAACCTGGCGTTCCGCCGGCTGTCGCTCCAGACGGAGATGGGTAACGACGAGCGTCTGTTCACGTCGAAGTACCCGTCGGACCCCTACGACGGCTGGTTGGGCAGCGGCTCTCCCGTCATGCCCATCGACGTGCTGAAGGCGTGCCTGCTCAACGCGGTCGTGCCGCCCGAGCCGGTGCCCAAGGGCGCGAGCCTGCTCGAGCGCCCAGTACGCGGCCGGTCCTACCTCGTCTGCGCTGACCCCGCGGGCTTCGGCGCCGTCGGCGACAACAGCGCCGTGACGGTGTGGGATGCGGTCGAGCGTCGCGAGGTGGCGGTGTGGGAAGGTCGCGAGGATCCGGGGCGCTTCGCCGAGCGCCTGCTGAACCTCCAGCGCTTCTTCAACAACGCGCTCCTCGCGGTCGAGAGCAACGCCGCGGCGTGTATCGCCATGCTCAAGGACAAGGGCGCGAAGAACCTGCTGTGGACCGACCGCAACCACCCCGGCTGGTACGCCACCGAGAAGCGCGTGCAGGAAGGCGAGGCCCGCCTCGTCCGCATGCTTCGCGACAACGAGCTCACGCTGTGCAGCAAGCCGCTGCTCCACCAGCTCATCAACTACGACGGCGACCGGACCAAGCGCAGCAGCAACAGCGACGGCACGACGCACCACTTCGACCTCGCGCGCACCGCGGTCATGGCCGCCGACATCCTGAGCCGTCGTCGCTTCACCAGCGACGAGGAGCCCGCGCAGACCCGCGACTACGCGCCGCAGGGCGATGGACCCCGCGTTACCATTGCGGACCTCGACCGTTTCAAGCACCATGAGCGCGCATCGTCGCGCAGCATCTTCAAGCCCATCGCACGGGAGTGGTCATGAACCTCGCCAACCTGATCGACCGCCACAAGCGCTACTACGAGCGCTCCGAGAAGAAGAACTTCGACAAGGCGCGTCGGTACTACCGCGGCGACTTCTACACGTCCCGCAACGACATCAACCTGGCCGACGGAGCGATCCCCTCGTTCCTCTGCTCGAAGAACATGATCTACGCCATCGCTGACACGGCGGTGAGCGCGCTGCTCGGGCCGAACCCGAAGGTCGCGGCGAACCCCCGCAACCGCGAGAGCCAGGACGCGCTGCCCCTCGTGAACGGGCTGATGGAGTACGTCTTCGACTCGAACAACATGCGCCGGCGCGCAGCGACCGCGCTCATCGACGCGGTGCTCTGCAAGCGCGGCGTGTTCAAGGTCGGCTGGGACAAGGCGGCGGACCGCCCCATCGTGCGGGTCCTCGAGCCGGGCGCCATCTTCTTCGACCAGACGGTGCGTGACGTCGACGACATCCGCTACTGGCTCGAGGCCGCGGTGATCCCGTGGACCGAGTTTCAGCGCCGGGTGCAGAGCGGCGCGTACAAGAGCCCGAAGCTCGCGGACGTCACGCCTGACCGCTACCCGAAGTGGATCACCGACACCTACAAGGCGAACGACGCGGCGCAGCTCCGCGACGCGTTCGAGTGGGTCACGGTGTGGGAGTACTACGACCGCGAGAGCAACAAGGTCATGCACTACGTGCGGCAGGCCGACGCCATCGTGTTCGAGCAGGAGCTCGAGTACATCCCGTACTCGATGTTCACGCTGAACCAAAGCGCCGTGGACTGCCTCGGTCTCTCCGAGGTCCAGCTCGTC
>Ga0181344_1000836_pt1 | contig 11864 bp, 8 predicted proteins | sample Su13VDMLBDD_FD_130098 | JGI IMG/M metagenome (GOLD analysis project Ga0181344, IMG submission 130098) | Freshwater viral communities from Lake Michigan, USA - Su13.VD.MLB.D.D | ecosystem: Environmental > Aquatic > Freshwater > Lake | place: USA: Michigan | collected 2013-07-15
AATCTAGTTTTATCGCAATCTAATCTTGGAGGATCATAGTAAATAGGCTCTGGACAATCAGGATTAGTTGTATCATACTTTTCAATCAGCAATGGAATCTTATCTAGATTAATAGCTCTATCAGGATTTAAGCCATCAGCAAAATATACAGTGTATGTACAGTCATAATTAACTTGAGTTACTCCTGTGATAAGATTAGATCTTTTAAATCCTAAACAACTAGCAGAAATATATCTTGTATAAGTGCAATTGGTTTCATCATATATTCCAATCTCACTTGTAATATCATTTGTAGAAAAAACAAACCAAGTAGATGCTTCTCTACGAACCATCCCAATAACATCAAAATTAGTGGAAACACAATATTGATTAGATGGCTCATTACCAATAGTTCCAGCATCTCCTGAATGAGAACTTGTAACAGCATTAATAGCATTTGTCCAAACTCCTTCAGGAATATAGCTATCATTAAAATCTTTGTAAAGTCCTTTAGTATAAGTATTGGACTTTGCATCATTTAAATTTTGAGTGTTATCTTGTTGTTTCGCCATTTTGATTATCTACTTTTTCAAATTCCTTTTTAACCCTCTCACTACTTATAAATGCATAAAACTCTTCAGATAAAAATCCACACAACCATGCACAAGTTTCTTCATCTGTTATATCTCTATCTTCTGCAATTCTTTTAGTAGCATGATATAACTCATGAGCAATTGTATTATGATTAAGAAACTTTGCATCTATCATTACAATGTATAATCCACCATCTACAGTAATAGTAATACCCTCTGCTTCTTCAGCAGCAGTACCAGGAACTAAAGTTCCTTTTGCATATTTCTTTTGTAAATACTTTTCTGACTTTCCCATTTCAGTTGTTACTACAAATAAAATAGAACAATTATATGTATTTACTCTTACCTTCTTAGTAATTCTCATAAGGTCCTCTTACAGTTTTAAAGCCACCATACCATGCATAACTGTTAAACATATTATAATACTTAGCATACATTGCTTTTCTATTTTTCTCCCACATTCTCTTCATCTCACCAAAGTCTGGAGTATTAATAAAGCTAAGAGCATTTGTTCTAGCAGGTCTAAGTTTAGCTTGTATAAGTTGTAACTTTTGACTAGTATTTTCTCCATTAAGAAATAAATTCTCAAGTATTCTTTCTTTAAGGGCATATTCATAATATTCATTAACTACAGGATGATCAAGTACCATTAAGTTACCTTCATCATCTTCCATTACAGATTCATAGTTGATATACACTCTGCCTTCCTTAAAGTTAATAGTATGGATAAAACCATCTTTAATTTTAAGTCTATAATTGTAAGACCCAACATTTCTCAAGTTACACTCAGGTTCTCCATAGTTATAAGGAAGAATCTCAATAGGAACAGGTCTAGGAAACTCTCTAATCAACCCTGGTCTTGTTTCTGTAATCTTACAACCATCTGGACAATTGTCTAAACTAATAGAACAATTGGCTACAATATTAGCAGCAGCAATAATATTAATTCTTGCACCTGCGTAATGCTCAAATACTTTAATCTTTACTTGATCAGGATTAATGATTACATATTCAAAGTTTACATAATCTTTATTTGAGTTCTGAACAGTAAGTACAATATTAGTTGATGCTAAGTTGTGAGTTACAATATTATCACCCACTGATAAATCAGCAACTTGTATCAAAGGTCTTGCATTTGTAATCTCAGCAAGCTTTAACATTTGATCATACATCGTCTGAACTTGAGATGATACACAGCTAGTGTATGTATCATTACCAACTCCACACAACATTGCAAAATTCATTACATAAAAATCAGCAGGAAGTTTAGCTCTGCCATTTTTTACTTCTATCATTTTGCCTCTACTAGGATTAATCTTTAAACCAAGTTCGTAGTTAATCTTAATAGCAATCTTTAAAAGTTCTTGAGGATTTAAAAAATTATCTTGATCATATGTATAAAAGTCACTTCTGACTGAATTCATCAAGTCATCAAAATTTCTATATTGAAGTTCTGTTTTCATTATTTAGTATTACTTAAGAGGTCTTGATTAATATCTTGAGGAACTTGCAAACTTGTAGTTAAATCTTTCATTACATTTTGTTCCATCTCTGCATACAAATACATTGGTACAGAAAATGGTTCATCTTGTCTGTATATACAATCATGATCAATATCACAATTATATCCACCAATACCAGATCTAAATAATCCTTCCACTCTAATTGCTGGCCAATCTACACTAGGTACATAGATGTAGTCATTTACAATATAGTAGTAAGGAGTTTTATTATACTTAAATGTCTTCTGCTTACTCATTGCTTGATAAGTGGAAGGATAAGTTAAAGTAAGAGGAGTGGTTCCATCAATACTTGTGATAGATCTGATGATAGGACCATAACTTCCTTCATACGCAGGAGGAATTTTATCTTTACTTCTTTTTATGGTGCAGCCAGACTCTATGCAAAAACAACCAGTGTCTGCTTTATCTACATCTATCAAACAAAAATAATCCAGCGTGTGGAATATGTTATTGTATTTTCTAAGTGTGCCTTTATCATCCTCTCTTTTTATAAGCCAAGAGATATGTTTGAGAATTAAAGAAAAGATATATCTATCTGTAACAAATGCATCTATGTTTACAGATTTAATCTGATTCCTAATTCTACTAATTGCTTCTGATACTTTTGCTACCATTATTTACAAGTTTTACCAAAGTAATAATCTGCCTCATCCTTTCTTCTTTTGATTAGACCAGGCAATGTTTTGCCACCAGATTTATTCCATTTATTAAATTCAGTTCTAATAGATTCATCTTCAGGATCAGCATTTACTTTCTTAAGTAAAGTGCTCTTCTTTAAGTTACCAATACCTACATTATAAGTAAAGCTAACCAATGCATCAAACTGGCATTTGTTAAGTTCCACTCTAACAGCATCAGCAACATTACCAGCAAACTGACCAAGTACTTCTGAAAATAATTCTTCAGCTTCTGATCTAGTAATAGTATCTCCTTCTCTTACAGGAGTACCATCTGCATAAAATGTATTACCATATCCAATAGTCCACACTCCTTTTGCATCAGGATATGCTTTGGACATATAACCTTCAAACTTTTTAATCTTCTGAGTCATCTCATCTGATACATGGTATATGCCAGATAGTTCTTCAGTTTCTTCTTTGATTTCCACCACACCTTTGATAAGGCCTCTTAGGAAAGTTAATAATGCTTTCATCATAATTCTAAAGGGTTATAATCTTCTAATCTTTCTTTATCAATTTGTTTTCTTTCTTCTTGATATACAGCACTTCTGTATAAACTTGCAATCTTTAAAGTGTGGTCCACCTGAATGTATTTTTTCCAATTCTTAGGATATTCAACACCTACTTTTTTAGTAAACTCTCTGCATCCTTTGAATGCCCACAAATCATTAAATTTAAATTTATACTTAGTTTCATAGTTACTGTAAAAGATCTTAGCTAAATAGTTATCACTCTCCCAGTTTCTATGTTGTATTACTTTTAAATAATGTTCTGTTGTTTTAAAGTCTACATTCTTTCTCACTTTAGGTTGGCATGTTCCTAAAAACATGTAACCTAATTGTTCAGGTAATTCTATGCCATCTCTTGTATCCACAACACAATCAGTTATTAACTCATTACAAGCAACAAGAATCTTCTTTATAGTTTTTGTGTCCTTAACTAAACTATCTTCTGACTTAGCTATTTCAGATAGCCACTCTTGGGATAGTGTGTTTAATCTAGGAGCTCTATAACGCGGACCCTTCTTGTTAACTTTTATTGCTTCTTTCATATATAATTTACAAAATTTTTTTGATTTTTGAAAGTAAATTTTTAAAGTTTATAGTTGTAGTTAAACTCTGCAACTTTACCATTTGCTGGATTATACAACTCAAGTACAGCAGCTCTTTTGTTGCCAGTGAATTTATTGTGATAATGCCAATAGTCTGTTGCTGAAAGTGAAGGTAATACTTTTATTGTAAATCCATGCACTTCATTATCAGTTACAAAGTCAGTTGTCTTTTTTGTGTGCAAGTGACCAGTGAATAAAGTTCTATAAGTTGTTTTACCCCACTCATATGGATACTCAGTAGCATATACCAAAGGAGTCATTTTCTTTGATATATCACCATGCTCAAAGCAAAACATATTTTCTCCATAGACCATCACTTTTCTTTCAGCATATTGACTAGAGAAAGTAAAACCATCTACATCTCCAAATGATTGAGACAGTGCATGTACTAAGTGAAATGAACTTAGTCTATCATGGTTTCCTGGTATAAACATTACATGCACATTGTTAGCATAGTTCCTTACTAATGACAAAAGTAAGTATAATCCTTCAAATGCTTGAATATAAGCATCTTGCGCAGACATACTTGCTTCCACAGGCGTACCTTTAGTTGTAGTGTTATTGAATGTATCTACTTGTAAAGTATCTCCACCTAATACAATTACAATCTTTTCTAGATCATAATTATTGTGGCATTTGCTTAAAAGATTATTTACTGTATTTACAGCTATGCTAGACATAGACTCATTACCTGGTTTTCCAAAGTGTAAGTCTTGTAAGCTAAGGATACCACACACTCCTTCTAACATATCTGATTCTTTCTGTCTAAAAGAAGTTTCCACTTTAGGAAACTTATAGTCAGAAAGCATACCATAAAAATTAAGGAGGTCAGATTCCTCCTTATGTATTTGTGTTACTAATGCAGATATTAACCAACCACTTCCTTTTTGTTTGTTCCAGTATTGAGATAATCTCCACTTAGTTGTATCTATGTTTAGTATTTCAATAATCTCTTCTGGAGTTTTAGGTTCTTTGCTTGAGTAAGCTTCTAACTTTACTTTGCCTGAATCTACATCAGTGTGTGAACTTATTACTTTAGATGTTTCATCAATTGTCTTATAAATATCTAATTCTATTTTAGTAGGACAATCTTCCCCAGTTATTGATTTTACAATTGCATCCTGAATGGCTTGATCAACAGTTTCTCTATAGTGTAATATCTTTTTGTAGACTAATCTTTTTAGAGAAATGTACTCACCCAAATCCATCCCTATTCTTTTGGCGCAATATTCATCTGATTTTCTCCATTTAACAATGGACTGATATACTTCTAATATTTTATTCATCTTTTATGTTTTAGGGTGAACCCCCTCATTACTGAGGGGATGTCACCTGCTCAGGGCTACCAACAACCTGAATATTAAATACATGGATAACAAGGTTGACCATCTAGTGTTGGTGGATTTGTTGAAGTGTCATAGTTATATTGACTAGGATCACAAGGTCCTATATATGTAGCAAATGCACCATTAACTAGTAAACCAGCCCCATTAAATGCAGGAGGAAGTAACCCACCTCCAGCAGTACAATAATAAGTGTCAGGTTTACCTATACAACAAATACTAAATGGAGTACCTACACCATTGAATGTAGGAGGATGTGGAATTGGATTACCACAAGATAAATCATTATTGTTACAATCTTTCCATTCTATATACCAACCATCAGCAGTATCAATTCTATACATACTACATATAGGTGAATCCACTGATTTTGGATCACAAAGATTTGTGCTTATTACACTACCTGTTGAAGTTGTTACAATTACATTTACAACAATGTAATATGTAGTATTAAATGCAATACCTCCAGGCACATTATTTTGATCTAAAATATAAATGTATGGAGATGGTAGTGATGCTACAGCATCTACTTGATCTAAAATATATGTAGCTAATGGTGGTTGTGCTAAGTTATCATATATCATTATCTCATAACCAACAACACTTGTTGATGCAGAGAAAGGATATATTGTTACAGGAAAATAATAACCACCACCATCTAAATCCCAAACCCAACTTCTTATGCTAACAGCAGGACATTCAAATCCATAATAATCTCCATCAATAGGACTATATGTTTCAGTACCATCTTGACACACTTGCCTCATTCTAAATTGGTAAGCAGTGTTAGTTAAAAAATCAGGAGGATTTCCTATATTACCTTGTACTCCTGTTAAAGTTCCTGTAAGTGGTGAAATGTATCCATTGATATTTCCAATACTATTAACTGCAGTAACCCAAGGACTAAAAGTTCCATCCAAGTTTACATGCCTATACTCTAAGTATCCACCAAGAGCTGTTGGTTCAAATGTGTAAGTTAAATCAAATGTTATCATTAGAAGTTTATTGTTACAGAGTTAATAAATGGACAAGCAGAATTATCTGGATTTTCAAATGTAAATTCAAGAACATCACCATTACTTAAGTTAACACTATCTGCTTGTATTACAAAAGCCAACATTGAGTTTAATGTATTATAAGTAGGGAAGGTAGCTAAGTTATTATAGCTAGGTATATCATATACTGTGCTAGTTGTAACATTCTCTACTGATACCAAAGTGTTAGTTGTGCTAAACATTGTAAACTCTATAATCTCATTTGCACTAACTGTGATATTAGATCCGCCAGGAATACTTGCCCAAGTAGTGCTTGTTGTTACTTTCCATTGACCAAATGTATCTGAAAGAGTGCTAAATGAATATAAATCATAGTTATTAGTTGTAGTAGTTGCACCATCATTTGCAATAACATTTAATTCATTGTGTACATTATCTAAGTAAACTCTACTGCCAAGATCTAATCTAAACCAAAATCTAGTAGGAGTTTCTGTAGAAGCATATGTGCTAAAGTATGGCACACCATTTACATTTTCTAATGTAAATGCACGTTCTAACTTATTGTAAGGTAACACCATTCTGTTAAATGAACTACTTCTCACCAAGCTATTTGTTACAGTACTAAATACATAAACAGGTTCTGCAGAATTATAAGAGTATAAGTAAATTTCATCTGTATCTTCAGAGTATTGAAACCTACCTTGAAAGTTATCAGGCTGCACCCAAAGATCTAGCAAATCATTTATGGATGTTAAACTAATTGTAGATATAGGTGCCAATGTTGTATCATCTAATACTTGTATTACATAATTAGCACTAAGAGTAATAGTACCTCCACTTGTATATGGAGCAGGAGCAGTACCTGTATAAGACACTTCAATCCAAGCTGAATCTACTGCTGTAATAGGTACTCTGCTCAAACTATAATCTGATGGTACTGTACTAGTAATTGTTATAACTTTTCCAACTGTAAAACTATTAGGAATATAATATCGAATAGTTTGTGCAATAGAATCATATGTAATACTTGTTATACCTGAAATACTACATGATGGATTCTTGCTTCCCATAATCCAATATGTATTTTGAGTTGGTACATGAAGTAAAAATGCATTATTTAATTGACCATGAACTCGACCTATACCTGATGCATTTAATCCACGAAATAAACCATCAGGTGTAGCAACACAAGGAGAGCTTACAATACCTGATGCAAATACTTTTGGATTTTCTCTTTGTGTAAACAAATCATTTGCTTCATACTTAAGTATAAAAGTAGTTCCTACATTATTGTATCCTGTTATGCCATCACCAGCACCTGTACCAATTACAATAATATTTCCTTTATTATCTGTTGAAACAGAACCATAATTACTTGCAGTATATATACTAGCCCACACTGTATCTATAACTGTACCACCACTTGTATATGTAGCTGATGTACCTGCTACATTAGCAATTGTAAAACTAGTTGGTGTTATTGCTGTAATAATTCCAGCTGATGCATCTGGATTTGGAAAATTTAATTCACCAGCAGGAGAACTTACAACTCCTGTTATTTTAACAACTTCACCTATAGCATAGTGATGTGGAAATATACCATTGTAAATAGCATTTGCACCAGTAGGTCTTACACTATATGTAATCTCTGTAGGAGTTACATTTACAGCATATATAGTTGTTTGTTTTCCATTTAAGTATGTACTTACAGCTAATCCTCCAATATTTCCTGCAATATTATATTTACTAGTAGTACCATTATCGTTTACACCATATGACCCAATTAAATTTTGAGAATTAATTACATAAAATTGAGCACTTACATTACTTTGAGTTAATGGAATTGTAATAACTCTCTCATGATAAGAGTCATAAGTTATATAAGAAAAAGAACTATAATTATCTAAAATAGTTCTTTTAGATTGTTGCAATGAACCATTAGATTGAATATTCCAGATTCTAATTAAATTACTAGCTGCACAGTTTCCAGCAGAAGCTGTACCCCATATCTGAGCTACTCCATTTTCAGCATATGGTGTTGACACATATACTTCATTGGATATAGATTTTTTCCAATATATTCTACCACTAAGATCTATTTTAACACTCATGCCTCCATAACAATAATCATTGTTATAGTCATTGATGCCAAAAGATTCACCATAGTAATTAGGATTATAAGATGTAGCAACACCAGAATAAACACTTACACCTGTACCTACTAATACTTGATCTATTGTATTAGTTATAAAATCATAAACAAATAAATTTGCTACATCATATGTATACTTAAGCTCTGTTGAAAAAGTTTGTTGTAAATAATTCATTATGACAAACTTTCCTGCAACTCCTATAGAAGTAACTCCTTGAATTCTTTCTATAACAGATCCATCTCCATAAGTATATCCATCAAATTTTTCATATACTGAAGGAATTGTTTTTGAATTCCAAGTGTTAATTGATAAATCATACTCATAAATATTTCTAGTATTTTTTCCTGTAAAGTATAACTTGTCAGAATCAAAAGTTATTTGACCACAGATAGGTGTATCCCATTTAGTAGATCCATCAACAATTCCTGTTTGACCACCTGGCCCTAATATATAAATATTCTTATCATCTAAAGCACTATCAAGTCTAGCATCTCTGAGAATACCATACACATTAGCACTATTAGGATCAGACACTAATTGTAATGGTGCATTTAAAGGAACTGTGTTAGTTGGATAGTCTGTATACAATTGATGTGTTACGACAGGAGTACCTGCTGCAGGTATTGTCTGATATGTACCATCACCTAATGAAATATAAATTAAATTACTTGTGCTATTGTAACAAGTACCGCCATCTGTAATATCGTATACTAAATACTCACTAGTACCATCTAAACCAATTGCAGAATTAATTTGATTATCTCTAGGTTTAATACCTCTTGCATAAGAATCAGGAACAAGTACAGTAGCTGAATTATAAGTAAAAAATCCATTAGATCCTTTATTTCTACCATCTTCTATCAAGTATCTAGAAGTATTTGCCCAAGTTGTAGTATTGAAAGTTGCAGTGTAATCTGCTATTCTAAAATTATGAAATATCCCATAATCATCTCCTACTGTTGTACTAAATGTAGAATAAGTTACAGGAGTCGTAGTCCCAATTGATGCACTAATTTTAACGTCTTGATTAGAAAGTCCTTGGTAAGGATAGTATATATTACCAGATGAATAAGTAACCATTGCACCTAATTCACCAGTATCATAATTATAAATATTATAAGATGAACTAGCATAAGATGGAACAGCTGGTGGAGCAATTGTCCATGATTTTGTAGAATCTTGAAATGATGCAGATATTACTCCATCATTTGCACCAACTTTCCAAGAAACACCTACTACTGGCAAACATGGAATTGTACTGCAAAGAATAGGAGTATCAACTACACTAGTGATTGTACCCATTGCCGCAGTTGGTCCACTAGTTAAGTTATTCCATGCAGTAATTGTACCTCTTGTCAAAATATTAGTTTGACCATATGTACCTGTATGACCAATACTCCAAGAACCTACTCCTGTGTGTAATATTATATGAAAATTGTTAACTGAACCATCAATAAATACATATAAGTAATTATTAGTGTTGTTATATTCCATTAATCTAATAGGATTATTAGATCCGCCAAAAAGAGCAGAAATATCCTGACTATCAATTAGATTATAACCATCATATGCAGAGATAGTAGTGTTCTCTGCTATATAAGTATAGCCTTCATTCCAAGCACTTGGTGTTCCAGCAACTGCTATGTTTAAAGAATAGTCTCCTCCACTTGCTACATGATCTAATCCATAAATTACACTAGGAGGAGTTTCCTCAACCAATGCCATTGTCCAAACAGGTATGTCAATATCGTGACCATAACTAGTAGGAGGATTAACAAGACTAGTGTCTGTTGCTATAATTTCTGCAGTAGATGATGTATAATATGATGCATACAAAAATCCATTGTAACTTACACTAGAAGAAGTTGCATAAGCTGCTGCACCATTTTGTGATATTTGAGGATAATCAGGTGCTCCTTTAGTAAGAATATTAGGACCTTCAAATATTACAGATGCTGAAGTATACGTTGTACCTGGTACATCTATCTTAAGATAAGGCAATCCTGCAATTACTACAGCAGAAGCTGTGTATACACCAGCCGTATTAATTGCTGTAGCAACTTGAGTTAAAGCTTGTATTAATGTAAGACCTGAATAGTTTTGATTAGTAAGAGTAATTACATTTTGTGCTGGCTGTAAGTCAACAGTAATTGTCATTCCATCTGTTAGTTCTGCATAACCAGAAGCAATACCACCTGTTTGATAAGTACCAGCAGGAGTAAATGATACAGTAAAAGAATTACTTGTCGCTGCTGTAATTGTTTTAGATGTAGTAGGAAATTGAAATGAGCTAGGGTTTATGCTGTTAACAAATACTTCTTGTCCAACTGTAAATGCATCAGTGCCTCCAGTGTAAGTATAAGTTGTGTCACCACCTGATACTACAGCATTTGTGATTGTATATCCCACAGAATTACCACCACCTGGTGCATATGTTTGAATTTTAATAGGAGCATAGATATTATAACTTCCATTATAAGAAGTCACAGGATTACCTGCATTATCTAATAATGGTATAGGTGTTCCTCCATCAGATGTGGTGTAAGAAAAAGTGTAGTCATTAATATTTGTTGTACCTGTACCATCTTCTGTTGTAAAACTAACTAAGCCAGTAAGAGGATCAAAACAAAGTGCAGTGCTTAGCAATGCACTATCAGGAACAGGATTACTTGACATAGTGTAAACAGGAGCTGATGCCACTACATTACAACTAGTATCAAAAGTACTAAAGTCAATTGTTACCCCTAAAGTAACTGTATCAATTACTGTTATAAGTTCAAACTTATAAGTGTTACCTGCTCTAAATAAAAGAGGATCTCCAGTAGCACCATCACACAAAAATGGATCAAAACCTACAATAGTATCTAAACCATAATATCCTATTCCAGATGTTCCTGTATTAGGTACACCATAGTCTAATATTTGTTTAACACAACTAACAACAGTAGGAGTGGTACAACCATCTGCTATTTGATAAGAAGTTCTACCAATAGGAATTGCTGTAGGACCAGCACCACAATCTGCTAAAAATCTATCATCAAATGTAGTATCATATACAAGTATTTCTGTATTTGTTACATGAGTAGCATCTGGATAGTTTACAGAATAAAATAATGTTTGTTCTGAGTTTACTACAGGACCTTGCCAAAAAGAAATTAAAGGACAAACTATATTTACATAAGTAGCTTCATCTACATAAGTTCCTCCACCTAAACAAGACTTGGTAACAGCTACTCTATAAATAGTATTAGGATCTAATCCTGTAATTGTATAAGTAGTTGTTGTAGGAGGAAGTGGAGTTGTATTAGCTAATACCCAATTGTTTGTACCTGATGGATCCCACACTTTGTATAATACATCGTATTCATCAGTTGGTAGTTGATTTATAGGTAATGCCCAAGTTAGTGTAATATCCATTTTATCTTTTATTTATTTATTCAACTATTTGCCAGAACACTGTTCCATTATCATTAATGTTTGTACTTCT
>Ga0181344_1000837_pt1 | contig 11858 bp, 14 predicted proteins | sample Su13VDMLBDD_FD_130098 | JGI IMG/M metagenome (GOLD analysis project Ga0181344, IMG submission 130098) | Freshwater viral communities from Lake Michigan, USA - Su13.VD.MLB.D.D | ecosystem: Environmental > Aquatic > Freshwater > Lake | place: USA: Michigan | collected 2013-07-15
AAAAAGGGAGAGGGAAAAAGACCCGACCCAAGTCTTGTCTATCCCAACCAGCCCTAACCAGCGACAACCGGCAGGGATCGGTCATGCTCAGCCAAGATTGCAGACATCGAGGCCAGAGCACGTAGGTTCATTCGCGCCGCAAGTTAGGGAATGGGCCAGCGAGCACATGAACGTGCAACTTATGGATTGGCAGTTCACCGCTCTTGACGGGCAGCTGCTCTATGACGAAAACTTTGAACTGGTCAACCGTGTAAGCCTTGTTTCTACGGCGCGGCAATGCGGAAAGACCACTGCTCTGATGGCGCTCGTTGGCTGGTGGCTTACAGAGATGCCTAAAGTACGTGGCAAGAAACAGACCGTCTTATCTACCGCGCACAGACTCGATCTTGCCGTCATGTTGTTTGACGAATTGTCACCAATCTTAGAGTCACGGTTTAACGCAACCCTAATGAAATCGTATGGGCGTAACAGAGTAACAATGCCAGACGGCTCAACTTGGCTGGTGCGCGCGGCTAACAATTCTGTAGGTCACGGCACTAGCCCATCGTTAGTGGTTGCTGATGAGATGTGGGACATATCGCGCGAGGTCATTGACGGCGGTCTCTTGCCGGCTCAACGCGCACAGGTTTCACCGCTTTTGTCTATGTGGTCTACGGCTGGCACTGAGGCAAGTACGGCAATGTTGCGTTGGCGTGAGCAAGGACTAAGGGCTATTGACACAGGCCGTAACGCCTCGTTCTATTTTGCTGAATGGTCACCGCCACCAGACATAAACCCGATGACCCCAAAGGCGTGGGTGTACGGCAACCCTGCATTGGGCATAACACTTACCGCTGAAACCTTGCTGGCAGAGTCTGAGAACCCTGATCGAGCAGCGTTCTTGCGCGCCTCATGCAACCTCTGGGTAGCCAGCGACAAGTCATGGATCCAGCCGGGTCAATGGCCTGCTCTGCAGTACGAGGGCGATCTACCAGAGGGCGGCACGGTAGCCATAGAAACAAGCCTTGATGACACACGCTATTTTGCGGTGCGTTGCGTAGCGCTACCTGATCGGCGAACAGTGGCAACAGTTGAGTTTGTGGCAGACACATTTAGCGAGATGCTGGCACACGTTGAGCGACTCTGTGTCAACCCTGCAATAAAGTTTGCGATAACGCCGACTGTAGACAACCATTGGCCGTTGTCTTTAGAGCGCCGCCGTGTTGTAGTGGGTTATGGCGAGATACTCAAGTTTACGCCGTCAGTCAAAAACATGATTAACGAAAAACTGCTGTGGCATGACGGCAGCAACCAGCTTGCCGAACACGTCTCGCGCGCTGTCGCTGTTCGCTCACAAAACAGCATTGCGCTATCAAGCCAACGATCACCTGGCCCAATTGAGTTAGCGCGTTGCATGGTCTGGGCAGCTGCACTCACCAGCAGACCCACGTCATCAGGCAAACCTATGTTGGTTGTTTCTAACGGCTAGCATCCAATTGGCATCGGCTCGATGGCTTGCTTATCGTCGGGATACCGCATCGCATACCGGGCCGATGCCACCACAAACTAGGCAGACTGTGACACACTAAAGACATGGCATTTTTTAACAAGGTAACTAAGGCTGCTATTAGTCCACCGCTAGGTAAGGCTGCTGCTGCTGGCACTGGTTACACAGGCGTTTATGCTCCGTCATCTTCAAATGGTGGCTCTGCAATGGTTGGCGTTTATTACAACTATGTTGAGGGCGATGCACGCAACGCTGCAATGTCTGTGCCTACCGTTAGTCGAGCACGCGACCTGATTGCATCTGTTATTGGCTGTATGCCATTGCGTATGTACAACGAAATGTGGAACGGCGATGAAATGGAGAAAATGCCATTAGCGCCGCGTACATGGTTGCGCCGTATTGACCCGTCAGTGCCAAACAACTTTATTTTGTCTTGGACTTTTGATGACTTATTTTTCTACGGGCGCGCATTTTGGTACATCACCTCACGCACCGCTGATGGTTTCCCAGCGTCTTACACTCGACTACCAGCCGCAATGGTGCAGACACTTGACCAGTCAGGCCCAGTATGGTTTGCACCGTCTAAGCAAATTATCTTTAGCGGCGGAGAACTAGATCCCAACGATGTTGTGCAGTTTCTTTCACCTATTCAGGGCATCACGTCTATGTCAACTCAATCGGTTGCCACTGCACTAAAACTTGAGGCTGCACGGTTTCGTAACGCATCGAGCGCGATCCCTGCCGGCATCCTTAAACAAACTGGTGGCGAGCCACTCAACGCACAAGAACTAGCAGACCTAGCGTCAGCATTTAACGCAGCGCGCATGACCAACCAGACGGCGGCTTTAAACGAATTTTTGTCCTATACGGAAACGAGCACTAGTCCGGACAAGATGTTGCTCATCGATTCTGCAGAGTTTCAGGCAATGGAAATGGCGCGCCTATGCAACGTGCCACCATATTTGGTGGGCGTTTCGGTAGGCAGTTACTCGTACCAGTCGAGCAGTGAAAGCCGCGCCGATCTTTGGACATTTGGCGCGCGCGCCTATGCCGATTGCATTGCCGGCACACTCAGCCAAAACAACGTGCTACCTAACGGCACATACGTTGAATTTGACGTTGAGGGCTATCTGATGGGTGACTACAGCGAACACAACGACATGGCACAACCTGAACGCGCCGATGAGGTACAGTCGCAATCATGATTAAATTAATTGCATCACAAGTCACGATTGACGCAGCTGCTGGCGAGGCTGGCCGCCGCGAAATTACAGGCATTGCCGTACCGTACGGCGTTTCTGCCACCGTTTCCGATGGCACGTCAGTGATCTTTGAGGCAGGCAGTTTGCCAGTTGACGGCAAAGCCCCACGCCTTTACATGAACCATGACGCAACCAACGCCATTGGCATTGTTACAGAGCGCGTAGACACACCAGAGGGCATGATGTTTACAGCCAAGATCAGCAAGACTCAGGCAGGCGATGAGGCGCTAATTCTTGCTATGGATGGCGTTTTGGACTCTGTGTCGGTAGGCGTAAACCCGATTAAATACACCACCGCTAAAGACGGCACAGTCACAGTAACCGCAGCCGACTGGATTGAGTTAAGCCTTGTGCCCGTACCAGCATTTGCTGGCGCGATCATCACAGACATTGCGGCGAGTATCCCACACGATGACGAAGAAATAAGTACTATAGAAACAGAACCTACACAGGAGACAGAACCCATGAGCGAAGTAACCATTCCAGCAGTCGAGGCAACCATTCCAACTGCACCAATTTTTGCACAAGCAAAACGCAAGTTTGCCATGCCAACCGCTGGCGAATACTTGGCAGCAATGCACGCTGGTGGAGACACTTTCCACAACGTGAACGCTGCATACAAAGAGGCTGTGCGCGATCAGCAAACAGCATTGCAAGCAGCTGCAGGCGATGTACTTACAACTGATACACCGGGTCTTTTGCCAGTGCCAGTTCTTGGGCCACTATTCCAAGACCTTAACTTTGTGCGTCCAGTTGTCACCGCCTTTGGTGCACGCTCAATGCCAAACACACCAAGCAAGACTTTCATCAGGCCAACAATCACCACGCACACAAGCGCTGCAACACAAACAGAAAACACTGCAGTAAGTGCAACCACAATGGTGATCGCATCAAACACTGTTACGAAGTCAACTGTTGCAGGTCAAGTCACGTTGACAATGCAAGACATGGACTTCACAGACCCATCCGCAATGAACTTGATCCTCAATGACCTTGCTGGCGAGTACATGATTGCAACCGACAACATTGCAGCAGATGCACTTGTTGCAGGAAAAACAGCATCAGGTTCAACATGGACTGTTACTGCTGGTGACCCAACATCGTTGATCAACTCGCTGTATGACGCAGCACGCGAAATCACTGAGGACTCAAACTTCTTCCCAACACACTTGTGCGTAAGCCCAGACGTGTGGGAAAAGTTGGGTGCACAGTTGGACGCTAACAAGCGACCTGTCTTGGGTTACACCACAAACGGTGTCCTTGGACAAAACTCGCTTGGTCGAGTTGGCGGTCTTGCTTACACAGCAATGGATGTCATGGGCTTGACTTTGGTTGTTGATAACAACTTTGCAAGCGGCACAATGCTTGTAACTTACGCACCGGGCTTTGAAATCTACGAGGCTCAACAGGGCGTTCTTAGCATTGCCAACCCAAGCACACTGAGCCGCACGTTCTCCTACTACGGTTACTTCTCAACTTTCGTTGCTAAGTCTTCGTTTATTCAGGGCATCGTAATCGCTTAGTCCGTAGCGGACTTCACCGCTATGGCAACCTACACAACGGCCAGTAAGCAACTCATCTCTAACTACGCGTGCATCAGCACGTTAGAACAAACAGAAATTGTTGTTGGCGAAAACATCACAGTAAGTGGATTGGCTGCACCGTTTGCAGGCACGTTTAAAGTGCTTGATTTACCGCAGTACGAGTTCACAGGTGTTGACCCAACCACAGGCGAGTTCTTATTTAACCCAGAGGTTGCTCGACCCAATCAGATCATTTACGCAGCTACTGGCGCAAGCGTCAACTATGTAGTTGATTATTCAGGTAGCGTTGTCTATACGCAAACCTGCACATGGATTAGCGTCAGCGATTTGGTTACATACTTGGGCGTGACCATTAGCAATCCATCGGATGACTATACGCTTGCGACACAGTCAACTAACGCGGCAAATATGTTTTGTTATCGCCGCCGTCAAGAGTCCTCATATAAAGACAGTTTGTCTGTCTCGCCGGGTACGGATGCCACCCTAGGCACACTGATGTATGCAGCAGCGCTGTGGCGTAGTCGAGGCTCAATAGAAACCGCTTACGCATCGTTTGACACTATGGGTACACCAACCCAGCAGTCGTTAACACCGATCGTCAAGCAATTGTTGGGCATCCCCCGACCAGCGGTTGCCTGATGCCTGCACCGTACACAGACCTGCTAAACGAGGCCATAGACGATATAGCAGCCACGCTAACGGCCGTAAGCGGTCTGAGGGTAGTAACAGACCCCACCAAACTTGTGCCCAACTGCGTGTTCCTATTAGCGCCTAGTTTCACGACTTACGCAGGTAACGGCAACATTGTGACTATGGACTTTCCGCTCAAAGTCGTTGGCTCAGGCCCTGCAGGTCTGCCAGTGCTACGCGAGATTTTAAGCATCACGGCAACAGTGCTCGCATCCAAAATAATTGTGTTATCTGGTCAACCCGGCACGATTGACATTGGCGGCGCGTCATACCCTTGCTACGACCTAACAGTGAAAGTGCAGGCACAAACAGCATGATCTATACCATCGCATCAACCAAACTTGGCATCATTGGTGACCCATACGTACCAGCCGATGGCATCAACGTGGCAGCGCTGCTATCTGGCGGTTTCATTGTTGAGCAATCCACACCTAAACCTAAAAAACCTGCTAAAACTAGTACAGAACCTAACGAGGAGATTTAACCCACATGGCTACCAGCACTTACCTGTCTAACCCAGTAGTGACAATTAACGCAGTTGACTTGACCGATCAGTGCAGCGCAGCCAATTTGACTCGCGTGATCGAGGCTCTGGAGTCAACTTCTTTCGGCAAAACAGCACGCGTCTATGTTGGCGGCCTAGAAAACAGCACATTGACATTGACGATGTATAACAGTTTTGCAGCTACAGAAACTTACGCAACATTGGCTGCACTTGTTGGCACATCTACGACTGTCACGATCAAACCAACTAGCGCTGCTACCAGTCCCACCAACGTACTTTCAACTCTGACCGGGTGCTATCTAGAGACATTACCAATCGTGAATGCGGCCTTGGGCGCTCTCGATACCATTGACATCACCTTTACTGGCGGTGTTTACTCTGTAACAACCGCTTAACTAATCACAGCCGGCAACGGCCCGACACAAGGCAGGCAAATGAAAGTTAAATTAGAATTAGACCTACAAGACGGGCGCGGCAAGCGCACCATGACCACAAATATGTTTGTGGTATGTGAATGGGAAAAACTAGAAAACCGCAAAGTTTCTGACGGTAAAGGCATCGGCTACAGCGACATTGCTTGCTGGGCATATCACCTATGCAAACTTGCTGGTGACACTGTGCCAGACACGTGGCGCGAATGGGTCAAACAGCATCCAAACATGGACTTGACCTCAGTTGACGAGACAAACCCAAACCCTACAGCGTTGGCACTTACCGAAGACAACTAGCAGAAATGCTGGTAGCAGTAGGATGGTGGCCAACGCACATCGAGTTTGACACGCGCGACCTAGTTACGGTGATTAGTGTTATAGAAAAGAACAACAAAAAAAGGTGAGTTTCTATGACGGTCAACACAACAATTACTGTGGTAGGCGTAAAAGAAACTATTAACGCACTCAAAAAGATTGACCCACAACTGCAAAAAGACTTTAGAGCGCAAGCCAACGAGATTGCTCAGCCGGCTATAAACGCTGCTAAAGACATGTACACGCAAGTGCCGTTGTCTGGTATGCAATACAAGTGGAATAGTCGAGGCCGTCAACTGTTCCCATTTAGCGTTGCTAAAGCCAAGAGCGGTGTCAAGTTGCGTATAGATACCCGGCGCAACGCGGTAGGCGTAATTCTGATTGAGCAAAAAGACCCAGCAACCGCAATCTTTGAAACTGCTGGGCGCGCTAATGCAAACCGTTTAGGCGATCAATTGGGTTTTGTTGGCGCTGGTCGCACTCGACTTATCGGGCCAGCCGTTTATAAAGCGCGGCGAGGCATTGAAACGCAAATGGAAAAGATGATTTTAGATACTGCGCGCACAGTTAGGCAGTCGCTGTAATGCTGTCTATTCCAATTATCTCAGAGTTTGACGGCAAGGGCATTGACAAAGCGCTTAAACAATTTAAGCAACTTGAAACCGTAGGCGAAAAGGCGCAATTTGCTATTAAGAAGGCTGCTGTTCCTGCTGCTGCTGCGTTGGGTGCGGTGACTGCGGCTCTTGGTGCTGCGGTGGCTGCAGCTGCGGAGGATGAGGCACAGGCTGCAAACCTTGCGTTGACTTTGAACAACGTCACTGGCGCAACAGAAAAACAGGTCAAAGCAACTGAGGACATGATCAGCGCGATGTCGAGGGCTACTGGCACGGCTGATAGCGAACTACGCCCGGCACTGGCTGTGTTAGTTACCGGCACAAAGGATATTGCTACCGCAACAGACGCATTGTCACTTGCCCAAGATATTGCCATCGGATCTAACAAGTCACTTGCTGAGGTGTCTGAGGCGCTTGCTAAAGCGTATGGCGGCAACATGAAAGGCTTACAAGCCCTGTCACCAGAAATTAAAGCCATGATTAAAGACGGCGCGTCACTTGATGACGTAATGAAAGTGTTAGGCGGCACGTTTGGTGGTGCAGCCGCAACCGCAGCAGACACCGCTGCAGGCCGTTTCAAGATCCTCAAAAACTCGCTTGATGAAACTACAGAGTCAATCGGTGCAGCGTTGTTACCTATCGTGCAAAAAGTGTTGCCATATTTACAAAAGTTTGCAGACTGGGCACAAGCAAACCCACAAGCATTTTTGGCTATTGCTGGCGCAATTACCGCAATATCTGTAGCGATTTTGGCAGTCAACTTTGCAATGGCACTTAACCCATTTACAGCAATTGCGGCAGGTGTCGCAGCGCTTGTAGTTGGCATTGTGTACGCATACAACAAGTTTGAGACATTCCGCACGATCGTAAACAGCGTTCTTAACGGCTTGATCAGTGGTTTTGAAACTTTTGCTAACGCCTACATCACAGCAATAAACATCATTATTCGAGGCATGAACCTGATCAACCCGTTTAGCGACATCCAATCGTTGCCAACAATCAGTTTGCCTAGCATTGGCGGTGGCGGCGGTGGAGATTTTGCAGGCGTAAGCGAGCGCGCAGCGATGCCAGACGTAGGCGCAGCAATGCCATCTATGCCGGCACCAACTGCACCGTTGGCTGTTACTAGCGGTGGTGGCGGTGGCGGTGCTGGTGCTAGTGCAACAAACTTTGGTGACCAATCAGGCCGTGATGGTGGCGGTTTCTTTGGTGATAGCAGCCAGTCAATGGCAAGCGCGATCTACAACATTTATGTATCTGGTGTAATGAGCAACGCACAAACAGGCGAAGAGATTGTTAACAACATCCGTGCCTACAATCGCGCGGCTGGCCCTGCCAACATCACGGTTGCCTAATGGCTACCTCGGTAATTCAGAGCGGAGACTACGAACTCTTTATTGACACAGGGTTCCAGATTGACGCGTTCATACTTGATGACGCAGTTAAAGGCGTACTAAACAACACAGAATACGTTTTAGATGGCACAACAGAATTTGCGCCAATGCTCGAATACTCAACTAACGTAAACATTAAACGTGGTAGGCGCGATGTAGGCGATCAGTTCAGCGCTGGCACAATGTCATTTAACTTAAACGACACGCTTGCTGGCGGCATATTGAACCCGTTGTATTCGTCTAGCCCGTATGTAGACCCAGCAGGACAGTTTACTTTGGCCCCGTTGCGCCGGGTGTCGTTTGGCAGATACAACAGCGTTGGCACATTTATAGCGCTCTTTGTCGGTCAAATCGTCAACTACGACTATTCCTACGAATTAGGTGGAGAGAACATGATCAGCGTTTACTGTGCTGATGACTTTTATTTACTAGCCCAAACAGCGTTAAACGAATACAACGTGTCAGAGCAATTGTCTAGCGCTCGACTAGCAGCCGTCTTAGATCTACCTGAGGTTGCCTATCCAGCGTTAAGCCGTGACATTGAGACAGGTACGCAAACCCTTGGCGATGCAGCTGCTTATACAGTCCCCAACGGCACAAACGTAAAAGCCTATATAGACCAAATACAAGCAGCAGAGCAGGGCCGTATTTTTATGGCGCGCACAGGCACGTTGACTAGCCAACCAAGAATAGGTAACACACTTGCTGGCAGTGTTGCAGACTTCCACGATGACGGCACAAACATTCCGTATAACAATTTAGGCATTATTTACAACGCTGATCTAATAGTCAACCGGGCAAGCATCCAGCATTTAGGTGCTACTAGCCCAGAGGTTGCGGATGACGCAGCAAGCCAAGCCAAATACCTAATCCAAAATGTAAGCATCACTAACAGCCTTTTGCACAACGATGCAGCAGCACTTGACTTAGCAGAGTACCTACTTGTGGGCGAGCCTGAGGCAACCTTTAACGCCGTGCAAACCGACTACCTAATGCTTACAACAGCCCAGCGCGAGGCATTGGCCTTAGTAGATATTGGTGACACAATCACAATTACCAACACAATCACGGGCGGTCAAGTAGCCCAAGAACTGGCGGTTGAGGGCGTAGAAATATCGGTAAACATTAACAACGGGCATCGAGTTACGTTCTATACCTCAGCGACTGTGATCGTCTACCAATTTATCCTTAATGACCCGGTCTACGGAAAATTAGATATACAAGACCCACAGCCCGTTTTAGGATAAAGTACGACTATGACTACGCCTTTCCCGTTTGTTTCAGGTGCTGTACTTACAGCTGCACAACTGAACGCAATTACTACGTTGCCGATTGCAGCCAAAACTGCTAACTACACACTGGCCGTAGGTGATGTCGGTTATCGAGTCCAAATGACTGCAGCCGGCTCAACAACGATCACAGTCAACACGGGCATTTTTAGCGCTGGTGACACTATTTGGATACAAAATATGGGCGCAGGTACTTGCACAATCACTGCTGGCACTGCAACAGTTTCTACAGCATCATCTTTAGCGTTGGCACAATATGGAGGTGGCACGCTTGTTTTCCAAAGTGCTAGTGCTGCTACTTTTTTTAGCCAACAGGCAGCAACCTACGGCACTGCCACAGGTTTAACAGGCGCGCTTGCTACACCGCCTACAGGTTATTCAGGTTTGTATGCGACATCAGATGGAACGCTTACTGTCACTAAGGCGGGTTTGTTTGATGTGCTGATGTTTGGGGCGGGCGGATCAGGAGCGGCAGGTGCAGGGCCAGGCTCAGCCGCCGGCGGTGGTGGTGCAGGATCAGTCATTGAGACAACTATTTATTTGGCTGCGACAACTTACGCAGTAACAATTGGTGCTGGCGGTGCAGGTGCAGCAAACATCACTGGCAATCTTGGCGGTGCAACTCTTTTGGCTAGCAAACTTACTGCTCTTGGTGGTGGTGGCGGTATGTGTTATACGACAGTGATGGGGCCAACCCGACAAATTAGCGGTGGCTGTGGTGGAGGTGGGGCTGATGGTGCTGGCGCGTTTGGCACGACAGGCGGCACAGGATTACTAGGAACAAGTTACGGTTACAACGGTGGGACAGGAATTGCAGGCGGCACAGGTGCAGGCGGCGGTGGTGGTTGCAAAGGCTTAGGCGCAAACGCCGCGGCAGGCGTGGGCGGTGCTGGCGGCATTGGACTTGACATAGCAACATTTACGGGCAACGCATCAACTTTTAAGGGTGGCGGTGGTGGCGGTGGCGGAACTACTGGCGGTGCAGGTGGATCTTCAGTTGGCGGCGCTGGCGTTGGTGGTACTGGTGCAGGTAATAACGCAGGCGCAAACACGGCATCAGGTGGCGGTGGAAACTTTACCAACACGACACAGGGCGGTAACGGCGGTAGCGGCGTGTTTTACATTCGATGGAAGGTCTAAAGTATGAGCATCCCACAGTATTTTGCACAAATAGATGACAACAACATTGTGTTACAAGTTGCAGTAGTGACGCGCGCTTTTATGGCAGAAAACCCAGAGCGCTACCCCGGCACATGGGTAGAAACATTTGAAGACCTGCCAAACAAAACATACGCAGGTATCGGATATACATACGATGAAACAACTAAAGATTTTACCGCGCCCTATTCGCCACCTCCGCGTCCTTAGTGTCATGCTTGCGCTTGTCCTGACCGCGTGCGAAACAACACGAACGAACGCACCATTAAAAGTACGGAACAGCGCGCTTACTCGATGCTCAACAATGGTGCAATGCGAAAGGGTAAGCAATGGCTAAGGAAAAATCAGAAATAGAATATCTACACGCGCGGATGATTGTGTTTGTTGGCTGCACTATTGCGGTCACGTTTGCGCTTACCGTCATAGGTTTTGTTTACGGCCTACTTTTTGTTACCCAGCCTTTAGAGCAATCACCAAATGACGCGCAATTTATTGACTTGTTGTCTACGTTGACAGTCTTTATGACTGGCACACTGTCTGGTCTTGTTGCTGCTAACGGACTTAAGCGAAAGCCTGCTGATGCCAATACTGCCAGCCAACCCTAAAGTCATTGGGTCTAAGCCTTACACGGGCAATAGTGACGGTGCAGCTGCAGGGCCGCGTGCCGGCATGGACGAATGGATACGCCAAGCCATAAAGCATGGCGGCGGCGCGTTTTGGAACAACGGCTCTTGGGGAATACGCGATATGCGCGGCTCAACCAACCTAAGTGTGCACGCAACTGGTCGAGCAGTTGACTTGTCTTACAGGCCGTCAGAAAAACAGCCAACAGCCAACCGTAAAGGCACAATGGACTTTTTTAACATTGTTACGGCTAACGCAAACGAACTTGGTCTTGAGTGCATACTTGATTACTTGCTCAAGCCGTACGGTCGCGGCTGGCGTTGTGATCGTCAAGCATGGTCAAAGTATTCAACGCCAACAATTCACGGCGCGCCGGGTGGCGATTGGCTACACATCGAGATAAACCCACAAATGGCAGACTCACCAAACCTTGTAAAACAAGCGTTTCAGAGGGTATTCACCGAATTGCCACAGTAGTGCCCTATGGTGGAAACACCGGCGATAGGAGATGCAATGGCAGACGCTAAAACATACGTATACGAGGTT
>Ga0181344_1000840_pt1 | contig 11834 bp, 1 predicted proteins | sample Su13VDMLBDD_FD_130098 | JGI IMG/M metagenome (GOLD analysis project Ga0181344, IMG submission 130098) | Freshwater viral communities from Lake Michigan, USA - Su13.VD.MLB.D.D | ecosystem: Environmental > Aquatic > Freshwater > Lake | place: USA: Michigan | collected 2013-07-15
AATGGAGCAAGAGTAAACATGTCTACAGTTCCATTAGCCTTATTATATAATATGTGATCATAAGAAAACTGATTCTTAAATGTCTCAATATTACCTTCAGTATCTTTTGCTGTTATATTTCTAGTAAGGAATTCTATAATCTTTTCTTTTACACCTGCACCTTTAGGGTCTAGAGTCTCATCTCCTATATAAATCTGTCCTGTTGCAGTGTTAATTGAGATACCACCTTCTCCAAGAATAGTAAAATCTCTGATTGCAATGTACTTTTGTTGAGCTGAAACAGGTTGACCATCTGCACCAATAATATCTCCTGTAAGAAAATCAGCAACTGTATTTGCCATCTCAGGTGTATAAGCAGCCATCGCTAACTTAACAGCGGTACCATTAGAAAGTCTTATTAGTTTAGTCTCCTTCTTACCTACACGACTTATATCTATTGTGTAGTTAGTTTTTAAGTTACTTAATAAAGTAGACGCATCAGAACTATAGTTAACGGTACCTTCACTATACCCTGTTATATTTAATGGTAATATTTCTCCTGGATTCTTATCCAAGTACTCTTTCATGTTAGTTATGGCATCATAAGCCATTGAGTACTCATTAATAACCTTTTGTTTAGTTAGACCAGGTTCTTTTTTAATACGGTCCTCAATTGTTTGAACTGAAACACCTAACTGTTCCTGAAGATTGTACTCACGGATACCGCTTTCATTAACTTTAAATGAAGGAACGGTTCTTATAGGAAAGTATATAAGCTTTCCATTTTCTTTAGTAGTAACGTTATAACCATTATCAAAATAAACATACTCACCATTTTTATTAGTAACTACAGCATGAAACTGTTGAGAGGTAATATCCTCTATATTCTTAACAGACTGCATGTCAGGATAAAGCTGGTCAATAGAAATACCACCTTTAACAAGTGATAAACGTACACCGCCTGGGACTCCTTGAAATGAAACTGTTCCATCATTACTCTTACCAGTTAGAGTCATGATTTTACCTAGCTTTTTAATAAAGCCGTAGTACCATTCTCTACCTGGTTTACTTTCATTACCTGTAGTACTTAAAGGATTATATGGTAAGTCTGCACTTACTTTTTTATTAATTACTATAACAGGTAACGGACTAGGGTTTGGTTTAGGTTGAAGTCTTTCCCCTTCAGCAGCACTGTTGATTTGTCCAGCTAAATCTTTAGCACCTTTAGATCCTGATTGCTCAGCTATAAAGTTAGCTACATCCTGTAAAGAATTATTAAAGCGGTCTAAAAGATTATCTACAGCAGCAACGTCATAACCCTTCCCTTTAAGGGAAACCTTAACATCAGGGAATGACATCATAGTCATCTGTAAAGCGAATGGTACTTGACGAGCAAAGGTGATAGCTTGCTGCGGATCACCTGTCTTCTTTTCAATTAAGTCATGAATATACTTTACAAACTTTTCTGTATTAAAAGTTTTAATCTTATCATCATTAGCTCTCTCAGTTACAATCTTAGCTACAATAAGATTCAAGTTATCAATGTCCTTGGACTCAAGTGTCCATGTACCGTCTGCTATGTTACAAATCATTGTTTTTTACCTTTTTTACCTGTACAAAGTCCCTCTAAAAAGTCATTAACTGTATCCTCAACTGATTGATTTTTGGTATTTTCCATGTTATCTTTCAAACGTTGAGATACTTCAGTAGGAGTAGATTTAACTTCCTCAGTGGCAGCATCAGATTGAGCTTTTACATCTGGATCTGGAATTACTGGTGCTTCTTCTTTTGCCATAGGGGATATACTATAAGGTACCTGCTTTGCAGTAAAGGTACTGATTTCTTTACTATTAAACAAATCATCTTTACTTTGAGTAGGTCCCCCATTTTCATTCAAGATAATTTTAGCTATCGTAATTCCATCTTCAGTTTTAGCTATCACCATTCCTGGGAATTTTTTAAAGTTCTCACTAACCTGAACGATATCTCCAACACTTATCTCATTCATCTCTAACACATCTTTTAGCAGCTCTTTTCTTTTAGCTAGCGCCTCCCTTACTTGGTCTTCTGTTATATTCTGTTTTTGAAGTATAGGATCTAATGCGCCAATTGATCTAAGACTCTTTAACTCTGTATTAATAGATTTAAGTTCAGATTTATCAGCCGTGAAAATAGAATTCTTAAGGTCCACCATAGCTTTTGATACTTGAACACCAGATGTAGCTTTACCTTGAAGTATATCAACTATACCCTTACCACTAGGGGTAGGTATTACTTTGGTTGGACTAATTACACCCACAGCTTTTTTATAGTTATCCTTACCTGTCTCTGTATAGTCATCTATAAGATCCGTGGTATCACTAACAAATGCTATATCTACTTGGTTAGAGGATGCTGCTTCATTGTTATCAAAGACTACTGTAAGTCCTTGTTTAGCAAGTTCTCTAGCTTGAGCCATAGTTTTAGTCCAAACCAAGTTAGTCATAACATATCTTAGAGTTGAGCTTAGACCCACAGGAACTCGATTTCCTTTAGCTGTTCTAATTACACTTATTGAATAGTTAAAAGCTTTAACTTTATCTGGAGTCAGTCCATTATCAATTACATTAACTATAGTTTCTGCTGCTGATGAAAACTCATCAGTAATATCTGACTCAGCTAACTCTCTAAGTTTTTCTACTAGTTCATCAGTAAACTCACCTGCTACAACTTTTGCATATATAATATTACCATATATAACACCAGGCATGTCAAATAGCTTAGTAGTAGACTCCTTACTAGGACTAACATAAATAACCTTACCTTGAAGCTCAGGAGTGACTATGGACTTTGGAGCTTCTGTACTAGTAGATGTTAGTTTAGTCAGATTCTTTTTCATGATCTGTCTACCATCTTCTAGTAATACTTTATCTCCGCGATCTTCTGCAATTACACCTTCACCATTCTTAGGAGTGTTAACTTTAACAGTGTCTCCTACATTAAATGCAAGGTCTTCAAATTCCATCTGGGTTTGAGTACCTGTGCTTCTTTTAGATACAAAGTCTTTGAATCCTTGTAAATCTTTTTTAGAACCTAGTATATGTACTTGCTCATTTGAGTTAACTGCTAGCTGATCAAATTGAGGAGTCTCGTTGTTTACTTTTTGATAACCAGGTAGCCCATACTCATCAACTGGACCAACATATTTACCTACATGTACATTATTTGTCAGGTTTGTTTTAAACTCAACGTGATCATCTCTGTCAAGTCCTTTATAACTAAGAAGGCTATCAGCTCCGTTTGTAATTTCAGATACAGTTAATGTATTTGGAGTATCATAACCCCTTTGCCAGTTTGAGTCTATGTTAGTTATATGAAAATTCTTAACATTAAGAATTGCTGCTAAGATTCTACCCTTACCGCCACCAGTATAGTCAGCACCCTTCTTTTTATTAGGTGTCCAGTATATACCAATTCCCAAGTTCTTAGCTCCTGTACCTTTTGTAGGATCAATGTCTTCCGCCTCAATTATGTTTGGGTCAGGCGTTCCTCTATAGAAGATATTTTTTAATACGGTTTCTGGGAAAACACTAGTAAGATAATCAGCATACTGCTGAGCTGTACCTATAGCAGCTAACTCAGGATTCTCATTAAGAACTTCTTCTAAAGCTTTAGTAACATCAAATTTTTCTGGAACATTATTAGTTGCAACAGGTTCCTCAGTAGTTTCTTCAACAGGTTGAGTTTGAGTTTCAGCCTTTGCCGCTAGTTCATTATTAACAAAAGCAAATAGATCTTCAGGTTGAGTTTCAATAAGATGATTAATCCATTCACCTTTAGTGAGATATGTTGGTGCTAATGCTCCACCTATGGCCATTAACTTAAGAATTTCTATTTTTTCTCCATCTTTAGTTACTACATAATATGTAGAACCTTTATCATTACTAACTACATCCGAGTAGGGTAAACCAATTGCAGATAATTCTGCTTTGATTTTAGATATGATCTCATTTGATGTTTCTTTTAATGTGATTCCAGTTTGTTTTGAACCTTTAGCATTTGATACATCTAATTCATTCTTTTCAAGTTTAGCCCCAAAAGCCTCATTTATATTTGCAACAACATTAGCTGATGGGATAGGTAAAACCATTTCAGGAAACTCAAGTCTACCTGGTTGCCCTAGCATACCACCTCTACCAGCTCCTCCAAAGAATCTTGATGATACATGCTTTATTTTAGCATCATCAGTTTTTAAATTAGCATAGTTAAATCCTGTATCAAACTGACTAAGATAGTCACTCAAACCAACTAGATACTTTCTTGTCTCAGGTTTAATTAAAGCTAATTGTGCATCTGTGATATCATCAAGTCTTTTTATATCACCCTCACGTCTTGGGCTCCATCCTTCATAGAATGCTTTCTCAAATATTCTAAATAAAGTACTTTGCTGTTTAGGATCAGCTTCATATATTGGTTCAGTAGCTATGTTAATTAGTACAGGTTCATTTGCAATCTCCTGTAGTCTTTTACTAACCATTTCACCTGTAGCTCCAGTAGATTCCTTAGTTGTTTCTTCTGTAGTTTTAGTACCTGACGCATCAGTAATTAGTTTATCATACTTATCATAGATAACTTTATAGATACCATATAAAACACCTGGCATATTACCTTGCTTTTCACCATAGGTATCAGGGTAGTCATCTATATTAGGTATAGCCTTACGAAGTTCTACTTGTTCTCTAGCTCTTAGATCAGCTATTGTTTGCTCAGTAGTTTTTTCAGTAGGTTGTTTTTCTAAAACAGCTAGCTCCTCTTGTAATTTTTTAAGTTGTTCCTCATATTTAGCAATGTCCTTTTCTGCTTGTACTACAGCTGCATTGCTATCAGTATCACTCTTAAAACGATAAAGAGTTTTTATTTTATCTTCAAGAGCTTCAATTTTTCTTTTAATTTCTGCTGCACGATCAACAGGAGGTTCTGAAACCGGCTCTCTCTTTAATGCTTTTATTTCATCATAAACTAATCCTAGAGTAGAATTAACATGCGCATAGAATATTTCAGGAGATCTGCGATTTGGTGCAGGCTCTGTAGGTAAATTCATTTGAGCATTGAATTCTCTTATTACTTCAGGAGTATCATCTAGAAAACCTATGCCTTCTTTAATTTTATCAGTATCATCTCTTGATATTATTTTACCAACCCCCTCATTTAAAATTCTTGCAAATTTTTGAAATACAGGATTTTCATATTGTTTATTGATCTGTTCTGTAGATCCTTTGTTGATCCAACCTTCTTCACCAATACCAAATACAGCATACCAGTCACCAGCTTTGACATCTTTTTTACCAGCCTGTCCTGTACTTATATAGAAAGGTATATTATACTTACCTATCTTCATTAATACCATAACTCTGTCTGAGTAATCAATGGTATTATAAGACTTGCCTCCAATAGTAATCGGAGTAATTAAGTTGTTATTCTTTAACCACTCTAACTTTTCATTTACAGAACCTAACTTGTTAAGCTCATCAATTATGGATTGACTAGGTGTATTAACAATGTCTACTTCACTAGTAGAAGGAGGCGTATCTGTAGTAGTTTCTGATTCTGGACCTATGAGTTCATTAAGCTTCTCTTCAGATATAGGATTCTCAGGGTAGTCAGTAATTACATTCTCTCTACCAGTAATGTCATAGATATCCGTACTGCCAGGACCTTTCACATACATAGTATATTTACCCTTACCATCTAGTTGGAAGTTTACTGATGTGAACGTCTTACTAGTCTTGGTTACCTTAAGTGGGAAGATTACAATGTTTTTTACATCTATACCTGATACTTGTTTAAGTAACTCTCTGTAGGCATTCTGTTGAGCTTCATCATCAGACTTATAGAAGTATACTTTAAATCCATATTTACCATCCAGTTCTTGGAATTGAGGATTGTTTCTGAATTCTTTTAACTTTTCAAGTTGTTCAGGTGATACTCTTTTACCGTCTATTACCGCATCAATGTTATTTTCTGATTTGTTTATGGTATCTTTAACTCCAGGCCATTCTGCACCAAACATATTCTCCAGTGCTTCTTCAGCTTTATACTGCAGTCTTCTGTCTTGAGTAGATGTCTTTAAGTCAATGATAAATACTTCACCTAAACTGTTAAAAGCTAATACGTCAATGCTACCAGCTACATTTACAGGGTTATCTGTTGTACCGAATTTTGGTCCTAGCACTCCGTAAAGAGCAGGCATACGAGCATCAACTCTTAAACCAAGAGATTTGATTTGTCTTTGTACAGTTCTGAAACTATCAAAAAGCTCATTCAACATTGCATCAGAGAATATAGCTGATGGATACTGTTGTCTAAGTGAGTTATATTTAGTCTTAAAATCAACTATGTTAGTGATTTCACTATTTAAGTAATCTCTTAGAAGTTCATCAATTACAGTTCCTCTATCTGCTGCTCCCGGAGCAAAGTCTCCCTTGTCTTTAACTACATTAGATACACGCTCATGTCTTGTACCCTGTATTTCATTACCATCTTTATCAGCTCTAGCATACCAGCTATCAATTACTTTACCCTTGTCATCTTTAAGTTCAAATACTTTATAGTTAGCTTTTTCAAGTTTTAGTCTAAGATCTCTAATAGCATTCTCTACAATAGCTTCTGCTGGTAAAAACTCATCAAATTCTATCTCAACATCACCACTCTTTCTTCTTAGAGTTATCTTTTTCTTACGCTTCTCTTTGATGATTTCTTCTATCTCAGCTTCTCCCATACTGTTCATCTCAGCTACAGTGTAACCAAGATCTGTGATGAGTCTTTTTCTTTCCTCTTCTGTAAGAGCAGGTACAGCAGCTGCACCTTGTTTAGCTACAGTCTGTTTTACTTTCTCAGCTTGATACTTCTTTCTGATATCTGCTGCTAACGGAGACGTTAGTTTCCATGACTCATAACTCATACCTAGTCTTTCACTAGGATCTAGTTCACTTAGTGCTTGTTGGAAACCTTCTTTTAATAACTCTTCTAGCGCAGGTTCTTCTTCAGTTGTGACCTCTTCAGCTACCTCAGTTTCTTCAGCTGTAATGTTTGGAGCTACACCCGGTTGCGATAACTTATTTGTAATAACAATGACAGCTTCATCATAAACAGATGGTGATCTCTTATCACCAAACACTCTTCTCAGTAAACTTTTTATCTGATCTATAAATGTATCCCATAGAGTTTTAGCTTCTTCCGTTTGTTCAGTAAGATTATCTGTAAAAGGAAGACTTTCTAGTTTCTGTTGTAACAAAGGACTGGTCATTACTTCTGCAACAAACCCCTCATTACTACCTAATGCTAACCCCAATAATTTCTTTTCTACAGGATCTTTTGTATCTGCTACTAGTTTTTCTCTAAGTTTAGTTATAGCGTCATTGAATACTGAATCTGTCTGTAATGATTCTGACACAACCTTTTGCATCATAGCATTCATTATAGAAAACTCAATAGGTACAACACCTATGTTGTATCCCTCTGAACTAAATCTAGGATCTACAATGATACCGTTCTGTTCATCAAACGTACTATTAGTATGATGATCCATTTTAAATGTTACCTGTGTGCCAGGTTGCACCATCCCTGATAAAATCTGAGCTAGCTTCTTAAGATCTTTATCAGCAAACTTACTGTTCATAACAGCTTGCAGAACTTGACGTGCATCAACCTGCGTTGTTTGTGATGTAGGATCAAAAGCAAACTCTTTACCTAACTCGTTTACAGTTCTTACATCATCTTTTAGCTTATCTCTAAATGATTGGAGAGTACCCTCAGCATTTTTTATATAATGCTTTCCGGTCTCTTCAAAGTAAGCTTCATCATATTCATCTACAAGAGCCATGATACCTTTATACTCTTCACTACCAAGTTCTATCTCTTCTAAAGTATCAGCATTATAAAATGTAGATGGTATTTCTTTATCATCTAAGAATGCTTGTGCTTCATCTGGATCTACAAAGACATTAAACTTCTCAAATAAATCATTTAAAAAGTTATTAGTTAAATACTTCTTCTTGTATTCTGCTAGTGAGTCTTTTAACTTTTCTTTTCTAACAGCCATAGCAGCTTTCATTGCTGCTGTCATACGCCCTTGCATCTGAGCAAACATCTGCGGATTAGCAAAAGCATTTATAGCATTAGCATATTCAGCTCTATCACCAGATAGTTTCCAGTAATCTTTATATGACTGATATGTCTTTTCAATATCTTTATCTAATATAACTTGACCGTTCTGTTCAGCAAGTAACTTGATATGACTAAAAAAGCTATCTTTAAATAACTTTTCTGTTTCATCAAGCACTTCAGAATTCTCTTGAAAAGACTGCTCGTTTTGAGAAACTTTCTGTGTATTAAGATATTGAGCTAAATATAACTGAGACAAACCCGATAGAGCTTCAAGACTCTGTTTCTTTTTAGTAAGTTGTTCTTTCTTTGCTGCATTCTCTGGTCTATCACCTAATGCTTCAATCTCTTTAGAAAGCATCTCTACCTCAGCACGCATACCTGGTCTAAGAATAGGAGCTTCTGAAGATGGAGAACCAATTGAAAATAGTGGTGCAAAGTCTGTTACATTAGCATTTTTAAAAGGTAATGTGTTTGCAAAATCATTATATATACTTTCCATACGCCCTGCTACAAACTTAAAGTGTATGTCATTACTGATCATTACATTTCTCATTTGTTCAAACGCCAAGTATTCCTCAGGCTGATCTCTTAAAGAATGTGGATTTATAGTATTCTCATACTCTTCATAAACATCTTTAATCTCATTTGTTCTTGCTATAACTTTTTCAAGTCTTTCTTGAATAGTTCCTTTTTCTGCAGCTGGATCTTCACCAAATGCTTCTTGTAATTCTTCTTTACTTAAATCTCTTAAACCTTTAAGCTGATCCTGGAATATATCAAATCTACCAGCATTTAATAGTTGAATACTGTGACCCACTAAAGATGCATCTCTTGTATCTCTAGCAAATTTAACATCTCCATCTAATGCAGCTTGCTCTCCAGCCATAGCTAAGTCTTTTTGTATCTTAAGATCTTTCTCTAATGCATTAAAGTATGCAACAGGATCTTTAGTTACCTCATTCATTGACTCAAGAGTTCTTTGATCAAACTCAATTTCTCTATCTATTTGAGTCTGATAAGGATTCTCTTTACCCGCATTTGCAGGATCAGCTGTAAACTTTTGAGCTTGATTCTTAAGCTTTTTCATTCTCACAGCATCATACCCTTTATAGAACGCACTCTGAGTCATAGTCATTGGACCAGCCATCAAAAATCCAGACAAGAATGTCTCAAGACCTTGAGCAGATGCTTGTGACTTAAGACCACTTTCCATCATTGTACGGAAATATCCTGAGCCTGCTAAGTTTGGGTTATTATATGTGTTTACAAAATAATCCGTAATACCCTTTCCTACAGCTTCTTGATATACCTCTTGGGTACCTTCCATTAAGTTAGCGGACAAATAGTTTAATCCACCTCTACCTAAGTTCTTAGGATTAAATACATGTTTATAATAAGCACGTTTAGTAAATTTAGAAGCGCCCTTTAGCATAGAATGTGGATCTATACCTAGCTTTTTCCAATCTTTATTAAATATAAATGTAGCTTTACTTTTACTAGCCGCTTTCTCTAAGCTCTTTAAACCTGGTATACCTTTAAGCGCTCTATCTAATACAATTTTATTGGATACATAGATACCAGCCATGTTAGTTTGACTAGCTAAGTAACCTGCTTTATTAGCTTGTGCTGCTATACCTTGTGCTTCAGCTAAAGTTGGTTCTCTACCATTGTCTTTTCTAAACTGAGCCATTAATGTATTGGCTACATTATTCTTTGCTGTACCACCTTCCATTTTAGCTTCAGAAGTAACAGCATTTATTTCACGTAAATCTCTATAAAATGTACCAAAAGCTTTAGAAGCCTTAGCCATATTATCTAGAGAATCCCATTTAGCAGCAGCTCTTCCTGTTTTTGTAAGTAAGGAAGTTGTTTGACTAAGAGGCGCAAGCTCTCTTAATCCTTTTCCTGCTGTTTTAGCAATTCTCCAAGCTTGTCTGGCATCGTCAACCTTAGTTAATAATTTAAGTGCTTTCCATGCTCTACCTATATTTGTTCCTGTTCTAGCTAATGCACCCACTGTTGCCGCACCACCAGATGGAATTGCACCTAATGTTCCAGCAAAAAATAATGCTACTTCCTCAGCTAGAATCTCAGTCATTACACCATATGTGTAACCAGCATTAACTCCAAAGTTTATTGCTTTAGCACCAAACCCTTCTCTACTAGATGAACCAATAGACATAAGTCTTTCCATCTCATCTGCTTCTTCTGTATTAGGTTTGTCAGAAAGAAAACTTCCCCAGTTAGTGAATGTACTTGAAAAACCTAATCCAGCTAAACGTAAAGCTGTTTTACCCCCTCTTGCTGCATCATGCCATAGTGAAGAGTTGTTATTATAAAACTCCTCATTGTTTCTAAATGGACTAAAGCCTAACTGCTTGAATTTACCGTGAGCATAATATCTTTCAAAGTTCTGACCATAGTGAGAAGAATTATAAGTAGTAAGTTTATTATACTTGTTTTCATCTGGCTTATACATATCTAGCATCATCCCGTTAAGACGAGATACTTTCTGATCCATATAAGACATACCCGCAGGCTTAGGGTTAGCTCCTGTTTTAGGAGTACCCGCCATCTTCTGAGCATTAGTAGAAATGGGTTCAGGAGTTAGGTTAGTACGTGTAAAAAGATCTTGAGCAGCTTGCTCATTATTTGTGTTTTCTTCTAAAGCCATAATCTAATAGTGTTATACTTTACTTACTGCAAACCTCTCATTGTTCTTAGGTTATCATTACCCGTAGCTTGTAGCATCATGTTTGCTTTTAAAACCAATCTATCAAAATCGGCATCACCAGGTAAGATATCAAATGCTCCTAACCCGCCATTAGACAATTGAGCTGCCTCAAAAGCCTTAGTTTCTGGGTTATAGATCTTCATGTTACTATTAAACAAGATAGATCCATCTGCATTTTTACTTAACGTAATTGAACCAGCTGTTTTCTCATAAGAGCTAATGGTATAAGAACCTTTCATATTAAAGATAGCTTCTTGTGGTGAACCATCTAATTGCTTAAAGAAATTAGAATTAACATCCTTTCTATCCATTACAACAGTAATTTCATTACCTACTATACCTTTTGTAAAACCTGCTGATGCTTCACTTCCTGCATTTGCTTTTAGGTAAGCATCAGATATTTTAAAAGTTACACCAACTTGATCAGGGTTACCAGCTACAACAGCAGTACGAGTTACACTCATTACTGGTCTATTAGCATCTGTGCCTTTATACTGTGTAGTGAACGCATCTCTTAAAGTTTGATCTAGTATTTTTCTTGCTGCCATTGAACTCTCATCAGTAACAGTTATATCAAGATCATCAGATGTAAGAGAACCTACACCTCCAAATACAACTTTATTATTAGCAAAAGACGCATCAGCCAATGCTCTAGATATATCACCTTTATAGAGCTCTCTAATTTTTTCACGGGTTCCGCCTAGAACTTTTGTCCCATCCTCAAGAGTTACAACTTGTACATCAGCAGGATCCAGTGTATACATCTTATTCTTTACAGCAAAACCTTCTTCACCTTCACCACCCATTGCACCGTACGGTGTCTTTAAAGTTATCTTACCACTATTATACGTCTTTTTAAACTGTTCTTCTAAATCTTCATAAGTATCGCTAGCACTGTCAATAGGATAAGTAAAGAAATTACCGTATCTTCTTAGAACATCCTTAACGGGATGTCTTTCATTATATAGCTTTTCAA
>Ga0181344_1000841_pt1 | contig 11822 bp, 10 predicted proteins | sample Su13VDMLBDD_FD_130098 | JGI IMG/M metagenome (GOLD analysis project Ga0181344, IMG submission 130098) | Freshwater viral communities from Lake Michigan, USA - Su13.VD.MLB.D.D | ecosystem: Environmental > Aquatic > Freshwater > Lake | place: USA: Michigan | collected 2013-07-15
CCGGAACCATCCCAATTAGATTTAAATGGTCAAACTCCTAAAAAATATTTAGATACATTTCCTAGAAGATAATGTCTTTAATTGATCTTAAAACAGATCTTAAATCCCTTAAATACGGGAGAGACAGGTTTGATGGAGGGAGTAGTGGGCAACCATTTATCCAAGTTCCTATTCCTGATGGGACATCGACTTTAGGAGGAGCACTAGCTCAAGATTATATTCTTAGAGGAGGACCTAGGGCAATTACAGACGCAGGGGTTGATTTTTTAAGATTATCCAAATATTTTAAAACAACAAGTGGTGTATTATTTACCACTAAACAAAATATATTATCTCGTACTGCTGCTCCTGCACAAGGGGGAACAAAACAAGCACCTAAATTATTTAATGAAGGAAGTTATACTCCATTATCTACATTAGCACAAGCTGGTGTTGTTGCTCTGGGGACTCATTTAAATAAACAAGGTAACCCATTTGCAGATACTGGAGTATTTTCAACAAATCCAAATTTATATTTTAATAAAGTTGTTGAATCTAATAAGGCTGGAGAAAATACATTTTTTCTATCTAGTATTTTTAATCCAACAATAGGAGCTAATATTTTTGGAACATTAAGTAATCTCCGACAAGGAAAAGGCACTACAAGCACAACACTTCCAGGAGAGTTCGCAAACAGATTGACTAATTTATGGTATACTAGACAATATCTTAATGAAGATATAGTCAACATATTAAGTTATTCTGGGGGGCCTGGTTCTACACTAGGGGTAGGGCAAACACTTATAAAATTTGCTAGAGGAAACAACAGTGGCCAGGACGTAAGAACGAACCAAGTATTAGTTAATACACAATTGTTCCCTCAAAATACTAATGTCCTTGATTTTAAACAAACAGTAGAACAAACTTCTAATAATACTCGACCTTCATCACCAATCCTCCAAGATTTTAGAAAACAACTCAGAAATCAAACCAATGTAACTAAAGCTCCTGATTATAATCTAAATAATATAGAATCTAGAGTAAATATTGGTGGAACTAGAACTAAGCAAGGACCAGGATACGCTGCCGGAAAAAATTTAGTATCATATACTAAGGGATCAGGTATTGGCCCCATAGATAGTATAAATTCTCTTTTACCTTATATTAGCTCTTCAGCAAACACTACTCCCGCAACAAATGATTTAGTTCAATTTAGAATAGCTCTTATAGATAATAATAATCCAACATTTAAAACATTTATACATTTTAGAGCATTCCTGGATTCAATGACTGATTCATATAATGCAACTTGGAACCCTGATCAATACTTAGGAAGAAGTGAAAACTTTTACAACTATAACGGGTTTACTAGAACTATTTCATTATCTTGGACAGTAGCAGCTCAATCAAAAGAAGAACTTATCCCAATGTATAAAAAATTAAATCTTTTAGCATCATCACTAGCTGGAGATTACAGTACAAGCGGATATATGAGAGGTATACTTTCCCAATTAACAGTAGGAGGTTATTTATATGAACATCCTGGCATTATAACCCAATTATCATATGATATCCCACAGGAATCTCCGTGGGAAATAGGAATCAATGATGAGGGAACAACAGATAATTCAGTAAAAGAATTACCTCATATTATAAGAGTTACTGGATTTTCATTTATTCCAATTTATAGACAAAAACCTCGATTTGGAACCCCTTTCATTTCTTTAGAAAATTCTAGTGGTAATTCATATGAAGATGGTTCCCCTAATCGTAATTCCCCAATTTCTTTAGCACCTTCTATCGGTAATAGCGCACTTTCTATACCTGCAGGAGAACTAAACATTATACCTCGTTCTAGTGGGTTAGGAGATTTTCCTATATATCAACAACTTCAAGGAAACTTAGGCTAATATGAACCGCTACCAAAATATACCCAAAATAAAGATCGAAGGTAAACTAGTATACGTTACCTCTCGTTACCCTGAAGTTCCCATGTCATACAATGATATTTATGTGTACACAACCCAAGGAGATCGTTTTGATACTTTAGCATTACAATACTATCAAGATAGTTCACTTTGGTGGATTATATCTATAGCTAATACTGATAAATTTAACCAAAGTACTTTAATAATACCTGAAGGTCTTCAAATCCGAATCCCAGCCAATTATGGTGAAGTAATAAGAAATTTTGCATCAATAAACTCTTAAATTATGTCTAATATAGTAGGAGAAGGTTTTGCCCGAGAAATTAGGGAACAAGTAAATAAAAGACAAGAAATATATGGTTCTATAAATAGATCTAATAAACAATTACAATATCTTAATGCGAATACTGGATGGGTTAGATTAGCATCTTCTGTTGATATAAATGCAGAAATTAGAGATTTTCCTGGTAATCTACGAAGCAATAATTTAGCAAAACAATATATTTTATTTGGGGGTATTCAAGGAGTACAAGGAACTAATTTTAATAATATCCATAGCAGTGCTTTTAATACTGAGGCATACGGCATCGGTGGAACAGAATTTGGTATTAGACCAATGCCTGGTATTAAATCCGCTCAAATTAAAACTTTAACTAGAGGCTCTCTTAAAGAAGCTACAGTTCAAATTATCGCAAATAATAGAACCCAATTTGATATAATAGATATACTTTATCTAAGATTAGGATTTACTATGTTATTAGAATGGGGTCATGCTTCTTATTTTCCTAATACTGGAGATTTTGTTGAAAATAATCCTTATGATTTATATACAGAATTTTTAAATGGAAAGCTTGGATATAACAATATTTTAGATAAAATTCAAGAATTTAGATTAGAATCAGACGGAAATTACGATGCTATTGCCGGAAAAGTAGTAAACTTTAATTGGCAATATAATAGAGATGGAAGTTATAGCATTACATTAATTTTAAGGAGCCTAGGAGATGTAATTGAATCATTAAAAGCTAATATTTTATTAGGCGATAAAGAAGCCCAATATAGTGGCATACCATTACTAAACGCTGCGGAACCAGCCCCTCAGACATTAAACTTAAATATAGCTGGGTTAAACCAATCAACCCAAACACAAATTCCTCTTAAATCATTAGAACCTATCGAGCCAGCTAAAATTGCTAATGAAATAGATAGATTATTCTATAATTTAAAAAAAATTATAGATAATGCTTCCTTTTCGGAAAAAGGCAATCTAATGAAAATAGTTAAAGATAATGGCGAAGTAAATTATTTTGGGCAGGGATACTCTTCATCAGACAACATTAATTACTATATTAGGCTAGGCTATTTTTTAAAGTGGATTGAAAGAAATTTAGTCCCATATGTTAATAATGATGAAAATAGTAGATTAATTAAATTTGATACTGATACAGAAACCAATCTGATTTACTTAGATGGTCTTCAAATAAGTGCTGATCCTAGAATATGCACTTTTAATAGAACTTTTGATGCAATAGGTTCTAATAGAGAAAAATTTGGCACTACAACATTTAGTGGAGAAGCAGAGCCATTTGAAATTAAAAAAGGAACAACTTTTTCTTATGGAAAAATAATGAATGCATATTTCAATATGAATGATATTAGTAGTATTGTAAAAAATCTACAATCAACCGATACTGGAGAAATAGCAATACTAGATTTAATAAGAACACTATGTAATAGATGGAACCAATCCACAGGTCGCGTTAATAGGCTAGATATAATAATAGACCCAGACACTAATAGATGTAAAATTGTAGATGAAACTTCAATACCTGGAAAGGATAGATCTATACTATTCAATAGCCTAAGTTTACCTGTTGAAACAGCCAAATTTTTAACATACAGCTCACTTCCAGAAACAGGAAGTACTTTTATAAAAAAGATAGATTTTACTACTCAAATCCCCCATAACTTTGCAACTTTAATTACTATAGGGTCAACAGCACAAGGATACGTTTTAGGAGCAGATGCAACTGCTCTTTCTAGAATGAATGCCGGATTAACCGATAGAACAAAAACCACAATTAGCTCACCAGGAAGTAAAGACAGACAAGATATTTCTCTTGAAGAAAAATACAAATCAGCTTTAGAAGCATTTAATGCATTTAAACTAAAACTTAGCTTTTTTAAAAACTCAGGTACTTCAGATCCTCCTGAATGGGATCAGCAATCTATTGAAACTTTTTCTTCATTACAATCTCAACTTATAGAATATAAACAAGCACTACAAGTTGTTAAAAATCAAACAACCGCTTCAAATGCTTCATCCCCTAATATGGGATTTTTACCATTTAATTTATCATTAACTATGGATGGTCTATCAGGAATGAAAGTTTATCAAAAATTTGAGGTTGATACTGATTTTCTACCATCAAATTATCCTACATCTTTAGATTTCATAGTTAAAGGCATAACTCATACTATTCAAAATAACGAATGGATTACTAATATTGAATCATTTGCAATTCCTGCAAACCCATTCGGAACAGAATTAGGACAAATAGTACAACAACAAAGAGCTTCAAGAAATTTAATTACTAATGTTGATAGATTTAACCAAGAACTTATTAGACAAGCTATAACATTCTTTAAAAATCAAGGATTCCCTGATACTAGTGTTGCTGGAATTATAGGAAATTTACTAGTAGAATCTGGTCTAAATACCAATGCATTGGGAGACAATGGCACAGCATATGGTATAGCCCAATGGAGATTTGATAGACAAGACAAGCTAAAGAAAAAATACCCAGGACCAACCAATAATTACACAACATTAAACTCTCAATTAAACTGGATAATAGATGAACTTAATACGAACCAATTTAAACCTGTTTTATCAGCTTTAAAAGAGCCATCAACAACAGTAGATATAGCAACTTCTATCTTTGATAGAAAATATGAAATAAGTAATGGAGCTTCTTTAGAACAAAGGAAATTATATGCTAAAGATATTTATGATAAAATACAAAATAAAACTTTTAAATAAGCTCAATGCCTTATTACCCTAAATCCCAAGTAAAAACAAACCTATATACAAACGGAGGGGAATTAATCTATGCTCTTAATTTAGAACCATATGCTGGGTATTACTACCAAACCTCAGATGGAAAATATTTTAGTGGCAAATCACCTTCATCCCCAGCAAGTCAAGAATTAATATTAGATAATTTATTCAAATCATCTCCGCAATCTCCAATTGCTTTATCATATGTAAATTACACTCAAGATAGTATAGACTATATAAATGTAGCCAATCCAGATTTATCTCCGATCCAAATCCCTACCTATAACCCAGTATTACCGACACAACAAGATTATCAAATAGGAACATTTAGAAGATACTTTTGTAAAAAAACAAATGAGCTAATTTATATTGAAATAGACCAAAACACATTTGATAAATTGTCTAGTAAAAACACCCAAATACTTTGGCAATTATATTTCCCATTCAATCTATTATGGACACTAACCGGAGATAAGCAACAAGTAGCTAAAACAAATCGTAATATAACATTATTAGCACAACAACAATTAAACCTGCCTAAGCTTAATCTATACCTAAAAGAAGACTATTTAAAATATTACCAATAATTTGGAGACACAAAATTTTATCTGTATCTTCAACTTATGTTTTATATAGTTGAAACACAAGAACAATTAAATAAGTTTTGCTTAAGAGGTTATAACGAGGCATTTGTCGAGATCATACCTTTTAACGATGCTGTACACCCGGCTCTTAATAACATATCTTTGATATATGTAAAGCCGCTCATTGATCCTAAAGGATACATATTTTGTGTTAACCACAGCGAATCATTATCACTATCATTAGATGAAGTTAGCACAGCACTTAAATCAATAGAAAAAATATATGTGCTAGACAAGAAATCATTTTTATATTACTTTATATATAAGCACATACACCAGCTCACCACCCCACCTCCTACGTATATACACCCCTCTGTATTCGACCTATATAAATCTTACCCATCTCCCAACCGCCTTATTCCTATCTCTAAGCACTACGAAAAGTGTACTTATATTTATAATCAAATTAAAGACTTTACCCCCGTTAGTGACTTTAAAGACTTAACAATAAAATGTTTCTTTCACGTTGAATCTCAAGGAATACGCATAGACCAACCTACATTCGCGACACACTATGAAAACTACAATACAGCGCGTAATATACAAGACAATACGATATACACACAATATAACTTGGATACAACCACAAGCAGACCAAGTAATACTTTTAATGGCGTTAACTTTTTAGCAATACCAAAAAATACAGGCGCCCGAAAATCATTCATACCTAAAAACTCTAAATTTGTAGAAATTGATATTTCGGCTTATCATCCTGCTTTGGCTGCTAATTTGGTTGGTTTCGATTTTGGCGATGACGATATACACAATGCGTTCGCCCAAATGTATGGAGTATCGTATCAAGAAGCTAAAACAATCACATTTCAGCAAATGTATGGCGGCGTATTTGAAGCGTACAAAGATTTGGATTTTTTTAAAAAGATTGGATCGTACATAAACGATAAATGGGAAGAGTTCAATAACGCCGGGCAAGTTATCGTGCCGATTTCGGGTTATTGTCTTAAAAAGGATAAGTTAGATAACATGAATCCGCAAAAGCTTTTTAATTATGTGTTACAAGGGTTGGAGACCGCAAATAACGTTCGTATATTAATGGATGTGATTAAGTTGCTAAAGGGCAAAAATACACAAGTAGTGTTATATACATACGATGCATTTTTGCTTGATTGGGACGAAAACGAAAACATATTAAACGATATAATAAACATATTTAAACACAAAGGGTTACAAACAAAATTGAGTTATGGAAAATCTTACGACTTTACGCAAATATGATGATATTTATTGGGGAGAAACCTCATTAAATACGATAGATTTGGACAATAAACTATTATGCACATTTGTAGATCAAGAGAATCTAGATGCGCTGTTATCAAACATAATATCGTCTTATTCTATTAAGTACAATAAAATATTTGTGTTGCACGTTAAGAGTACAGGTGAGTATGCATTAACATACAATGTAGACCACGGAAATGTATCGCATATACCCGCGAATACAATATTAGTTCATCGTAATAAGGCGAGCAATACATTATATACTATAAACGCGCTTAATGAGCTAATAAAGTCATTAAATGGCGGTATAGTAGATACAAGTTATAGGATAAGCTGGCAACACTATAAAAATAGTATCCTATTAACACAAGAAGGACAATTTAAACAACTAGGAACAAAAATTCACGAAATTGTTGAAATTTAGTTGGCAAAACAAAAATCAGTTATTATATTCAATTATCAATTAAAATTTTAAAGTTATGGACTTAAATGAAATGAAACGTCGATTGCAGGAAATGCAATCAAAATCAGCTGAGAAATCAGATGAGAAAAAGAAGGTGTTTTGGAAACCTTCTGTTGGTAAACAGACAGTTCGTATTGTACCTAACAAGTACAATAAGAAAAATCCGTTTACCGAATTGTATTTTTACTACGGAATTGGTAATAATACAATGTTGTCTCCCATCAATTGGGGTGAGCGCGATCCGATTGCTGAATTTGCTAAAGAGCTTCGCAAAACTAGCGATAAGGAAAATTGGAGATTGGCTCGCAAGTTGGACCCGAAAGTTCGTATTTTTGCTCCGGTTATTGTTCGTGGCGAAGAAGACCAAGGTGTTCGTTTGTGGCAATTTGGTAAAGAAACTTATATGGATTTCTTGAACCTATCCGATAACGAAGATGTAGGTGATTTTACGGACGTAGCAACAGGTAGAGATATTATTTTGACAACTGTTGGACCTGAAGTTACAGGTACACCATACAATAAGACAAGCATCATGCCTCGTACTAAAGAAACTTCGATTTCTGAAGATAAATCGTATGTAAAAAGCGCTTTGGAAAACCAACCTAACCCAATGGAATCCTTTAGAAAGTATTCATTCGATGAAATGAAGACTGCTCTCCAAACCTGGCTAACCCCAGAAGGTGAAGGTGAAGAAGCACCTGCCCCTGAAAAACCAGCTACAAACTATGCTTTGAAAAATACTCCTGTGAAGGGAAATAAAGCAGAAAAATTTGATAGCTTGTTTGAAGATGAAGAAGGAAGTGATGACATGCCGTTTTAAATTGAAAAGCAACTATGGCTCGAACTAAAAGTGAATCGCTGACAGCAGCAGTATCTGCTGAGCTTAGATCTGGGTTTGATTTGAATAAATTCAAAACCAAAAAGATGCTTAACTCAAGCGTTAAGTTTAAGGATCAGAAATGGATTCCCTTGAGCTCTGCTTTTCAAGAAACGACATCTGTACCTGGTATCCCGATGGGCCACATAGTTCTACTACGTGGTCACTCGGATACAGGTAAGACAACAGCAATGATTGAAGCGGCAGTATCAGCCCAAAAAATGGGCGTACTGCCCGTCTTCATTGTTACTGAGATGAAATGGAATTGGGAACACGCTACTCAAATGGGATTAGAAGTTAAACGTGTTGTGGATGAGAAAACAGGAGAACTTTTAGATTATGAAGGTAATTTCTTATATATTGATAGAGAAAATCTTCATACGATAGAAGATGTAGCAGCATTTATATTAGATTTATTAGACGAACAGAAGAAAGGTAATCTTCCTTACGATTTGTTATTTTTGTGGGATTCGATTGGTTCCGTGCCATGTGAACTATCCGTTAAATCCAATAAGAATAATAACGAATGGAATGCAGGTGCAATGTCAACTCAATTTGGTAATAATGTAAACCAAAAAATTACGCTTTCTAGAAAAGAATCCTCACCCTATACAAATACCTTAGTGTGTGTCAATAAAGTTTGGACAGCTAAAGCTGAAGTTCCTATGGGACAACCTAAACTTATGAATAAAGGAGGATTCGCAATGTGGTTTGATGCAACATTTGTCATTACGTTTGGTAATGTAGCTAACGCTGGAACTAGCAAAATTAAGGCTATTAAGGATGGTAAGCAAGTTGAATTTGCTAAACGTACTAATGTTCAAATTGATAAAAACCACATTAATGGGGTTCAATCTAAAGGTAAGATTGTAATTACCCCCCACGGCTTTATTAACGACGATGATAAGGAAATTAAAGCCTATAAAGATGCACACGCTGCAGAATGGAGTGCAATACTTGGTGGACTAGACTTTGATATCTTCGAAGAAGAAGATACATTCGAAGCAACCAATATATTCTCTCAAGAACCCGATTAATTATGGAAAATAAAGAGTTACTTAAACTCCTCAACAATGTAAATGAGGGAGATGATAGTTTATCCTCTGATAGGCACAATCATGTTTTATTGATAGATGCTTTGAATTTGTTCTTTAGGAACTTTACAACGATGCGCTTTACAAATAGTGAAGGTGTGCACGTTGGAGGAATGGGAGGATTTATACGCTCTTTAGGATACTTAATTGATAAGGTTAGACCTTCTTCTGTGTATATTGTGTTCGACGGAGCAGGTGCTTCTACAAATAGAAGAAACCTGCTCCCCGAATACAAATCGGGACGAAATTTAACTCGAATTACTCATTGGGAAGTATTTGACGATATAGACGATGAAAATAGTGCTAAAGTAGGACAAATATCAAGACTAATACATTACTTACATTGCTTACCCGTTAAATTATTGTCAATACCCAAAGCAGAAGCTGATGACATTATAGCTTATATGTCAAAGTATATGCCGAGTAAATACGATACAAAGATAACAATAGTTTCTTCTGATAAAGATTTTCTACAGCTTGCCAATGCAAAAGTTGATATTTATCGTCCCATAGAAAAAGAAATATTTTCATATCATCACGTAAAAGAAAAGTTTGGGTTAATGCCTGAGAATTTTATCTTACGTAAAGTGCTTTTAGGAGATGCTTCCGATAAAGTACCTGGTGTAAAAGGATTAGGCGATAAAGGATTATTGAAAAAATTCCCTGAATTAGCTACCCAAATCCTTACATTAGAAAATATTTTTGAAATAGCAGAATTAAAATATAAACAACACGACGTGTACGCTAGAATAGTTTTAGAAAGAAATAGATTAGAGCAAAATTATAAGCTTATGGATCTATCTAATCCATTACTAGATGATAACGATAAAATTGATATTCAAAATGCTATTGAAAGCCCATTACCCGAATTTCATCCTAGGGCATTTTTGGAATTATATGAAGAAGATGGTTTAGGACATATAATCAGAAATGTAGATTTTTGGTTAAAAAATTGTTTTACAAGTTTAACAAGTTACAAATAAAATAGTTATGACATTAAATACTTTAGATAAGTATGGGAACGCCTTCCAGATAAAAGTAATATCGTGTTTACTAACAGATAAAAAGTTTCTAATTAGTATTCACGATGTTATGTCGGATGATTATTTCTCAAACCAAGCACATAAATGGATTATTAAGGAAATATTAAAATATTTTGATAAATACCATACAACTCCTTCAATGGAAGTATTGAAAGTAGAGTTGAAAAAAATTGATAACGAAGTACTACAAATCTCCATTAAAGAACAATTGCGAGAAGCCTACAAATCCTCAGATGAAGATCTAGCATATGTTGAAGAGGAATTTTCAAACTTTTGTAAAAATCAACAACTTAAAAAAGCATTGCTTACAAGTGTTGATTTTTTAAACTCCGGCGATTATGATTCTATACGTTCATTAATTGATAATGCTTTAAAAGCAGGACAAGATAAGAATGTAGGACACGAATATAATAAAGATGTTGAATCTAGGTATAGAGACGATCACAGAATTGTTGTACCTACCCCTTGGGATCATTTTAATCTTTTATTACAAGGGGGACTTGGTAATGGTGACTTTGGACTTATATTTGGTAATCCTGGTGGTGGTAAATCTTGGACTTTAATTGCTTTAGGCGGTTATGCTGTAAGTATGGGCTTTAATGTTATTCATTATACTCTAGAACTAGGTGAAGATTATGTTGGTCGAAGATACGATGCCTATTTCACCCAAATACCTGTTAATCGTATAATGGAAACACAGCATAGACCTCAGGTTGAACAGGCGGTATCAAACTTACCAGGACAATTGATTATTAAAGAATATTCACCGGGTAAAGCATCTATGTCTACCATTGAATCGCATATTAAAAAATGCATAGACCAAGAATTTAAACCCGATTTGATTATTATTGACTATGTAGATCTTCTTCGCTCAAAAAAGACAAATCGTGAGCGTAAAGACGAGATTGATGATATTTATGTTAGTACTAAAGGATTAGCTCGCGAACTAAATTTACCTGTATGGTCAGTTTCGCAAGTAAATCGCGCAGGTGCAAAAGATGATATTATTGAGGGTGATAAAGCTGCAGGATCATATGATAAAATTATGATCACTGATGTAGCAATATCACTCTCTCGTAAACGTCAAGATAAAGTAAATGGAACAGGTAGATTTCACATTATGAAAAACAGATATGGTATGGATGGTATGACTTTTGGAGCCAAAATAGACACATCAACTGGACATTTTGACATTTCAGATGAAAGCTCTATAGACGATGATGAAGAAACGATGCCAAAACCACAAAGTAATAGAGATATTCTAAATAGAAATACAAATTTTGATGAATTAGATAGACAAATGTTAGCAAGTAAATTTTTTAACCTAAGCGCATGATAACAGAACCAAGATTATTCTACAAACCTTTTGAATACCAAACAGCGTTTGAATATTATAAAAACCAACACAGAGCCCACTGGTTAGCTGACGAGGTACCTTTAGCATCTGATCTAAACGATTGGAAACTTAAACTAAATGAATCTGAAAAGAACCTTATA
>Ga0181344_1000842_pt1 | contig 11813 bp, 3 predicted proteins | sample Su13VDMLBDD_FD_130098 | JGI IMG/M metagenome (GOLD analysis project Ga0181344, IMG submission 130098) | Freshwater viral communities from Lake Michigan, USA - Su13.VD.MLB.D.D | ecosystem: Environmental > Aquatic > Freshwater > Lake | place: USA: Michigan | collected 2013-07-15
GACACCACCACAGGCACAGCCAGCCAAGTGCTTCGCATAAAGACCGCCTCGTGATAACATCCACCAACCCTATTTTTAAGAGGCAAATATGAGCCTTCACGCACTCGCGGGCCACATGGCCACTAAAGGTCGCGGCGGCGACTCAATGCTCGTCCACATGACCCCGCAAGAAGTCCAGAGCCTGCAAGCTATGGCTTTGAAAGGCGGCGGATCGCTGACGATTAACCCAGACACGGGCCTGCCAGAAGCTAACTTTTTGAAGAAACTGCTCCCCGCGATTGCGGGTGCGGCATTGAACTTCTTTGCTCCCGGTGTCGGTACTGCGATTGGCGGTGCTTTTGGTTTGGGTGGAGCCGCAGGCGCAGGTATTGCTATTGGCGGTATCACCACTTTGGCTACAGGCAGCTTGTCTCGCGGTCTCATGGCCGGTTTGGGTGCTTATGGCGGCGCAGGTTTGGCCGGTGGGTTGGCAAACGCGGGTACAGGCGCTCTTTCAGCGGAGGCAGGAAACGCGGCCCTTACAAACGCCGGACTTACCGGAGAAGCGGCCCTTACATCCGCGGCCGATGATGTTGCCCAAAGGGCTATTGGGGAGCGTTTGGCTTCGGCTACGCCTTTTGAAACCCTTAAAGCAGGGGCTAGTGCTGTTACAGACTCTTCCGCTGCGTTGGGTAATTTTGCAAAAAACAACATAACCTCTGGCCTCGCAGCAATCTCCCCCATGTTGGCAGATAAAGGCGTGCAGACCACAACCAAAATGCCTAGCACGGGCACGATCCGCAGGTACAACTTTGACCCGTACGGGCAGACTTATACGCCTGCCGGGGAGTACGCGGCTTCAGAAGAAGACAGGAAAGCAACAGGCGGTATCGTGGCGTTGGCTGGTGGAGGGGTGTCCGACCAAGAAGTAAAAGACTGGCTTGCCGCAAACGACATGGCTACGGATGCCCAGATTGCAGAAGCAATGCAGCAGCACGGAGTCAACCCTGACCAAGTGGCGCGTGTCACTGGGATTGGAATGCCCGAAGTTCAAGAGCGCTACGACGCCGTAGTTTCTCCTCCCCCTGCTGCGGCTGCTTCAACTGCTCCGCAGTACACCAACTACACGGCGCAAGACGTTACGGACTACTTGCAGGCCAACCCCAACGCAGACATTGCAGCGGCAACTCAGCAATTTAACGCCGACCCAACCGTAGTTAATAAGGCAATTGGCCAGCTGGGCGCTGGGTTCCTCGACCCAACGCAGACAGCAAAGGGCTCCGGCAGTGGACAGTACTTCGATACTTTCTCTAAATATGGCATTGATGCCAACGAGCTGTTTGCGGCGAACAAAGCGCTCAACCCCAACTACTCTTTTGCAGGCGACACAACTGCTGGCGAAATGAACCGCGCGTTTGAAATGGCGAGAGACTTTAAGGGTTTTAATCCGGGGGGCATCAGTCAAGCCCTTCAGGATGTTGAGTGGGTCAAGAAGATGGATACCGAAGGCGCAAACGCCGTTGACATCGCCCGCTTGACTGGCCTTTCGATTGGTGAAGTGCAAGCGCGTGAAGCCGCTGCCCGGACATTGATGACAAAGGGTATTGGTACAGGCAAACTAGACACGGTAGATATTTTGCCCGGCGGCGGGCCCGGCGGAATCAGCGGTGGCGGCAACACGGTGGTCAACCCCAACGGCACGGTTACAACTACGCCCAATATCCCCGGTCGTCCAGATGGCGGCTTTACAGGTATGGGCCAAGTCCGAGATGCGTACACGGCAGGTGGCGGCAGTCTGGGCTACACCAACAACGCCCCTATAGACATGCCGGAGTTTAACCGGCGCTTTAATAGGTTGACTGGCGACTCGTTGGACGCGTACAACTACCTCATGGGTAAAGGCAAAGATGGTCTAGCACCCAGATACCCAACCCAGTCTGGCGTGGGGCAAATCATGCGCCCGTATGGCGAAGGCGCACTCGGCTTCCCGGTAGAAGAAGGCCGTCCAACGCAGCAGTACATCTACGACCCCATTACGCGCAGATACAAAAAGAATATTAACTACATTCCTGTTACGTACGATAGCAAAGGCAATAAGGTTTATGGGGCGTCGGACGCACAACTTTTGGCAGAGCTTGATAAAGTTAAAACTAGCGCCGCAAGTGGGGGCATCATGGCTCTGGCTGACGGCGGCACTGCGCAGGAGTCCGTGGACTCTGCAATGCAAAGCCTCAACACGTTTATGGCCAAGCACAACGTGTCCTATGAGCGGATTGCGTCGTTGTTGAACATTTCCGTGGCCGAAGCAAAGAGGCGCTACCCAACGCTGGCTACGGGTACGGGTACGGGTACGGCACCCAAATATGATGCTAACAGCGCTGGCAGCCCCGAAGGCACTGCGCCGGGTCCGAGCGGGTTTGCTCCCGATGCAAACTCCGTAACCAACGGCGCTTTTGCAGCCGCGATGGACGCGCTGGGCTTGTCACAAGACCCCGGCCCTGTCGGGGTAGTTTCTATGGGCGAGACAGGGTTTGCCCCCACCGCTGCTGAGGGTGAGGCGGCTGCTGACGGTGTCGGTATGAGTGGTATGGGTATGGGCTCTGTAGGTGCTGGAGAGGGCGCCGGTGCAGCCGGTGGTGGTAACGCCGCCGGAGGTGACGGTAACAGTGGGGATGGCGGCACGGGAGACAGTGGAACAGCGGTAAAACGTGGCGGTCGAATCATCCAACGCTATGCAGTAGGCGGTGGGCTTGGTGGGCTTGGTGCTCTGGCACGCGGTGGGGCAATACCCCAGTACAACCTTGGCGGCTACTCTGATGGTGGTCGTTTGCTGCGTGGTCCCGGTGATGGCGTATCTGACAGCATCCCTGCGACAATTGGTAACAAGCAACCCGCACGCCTTGCCGATGGTGAGTTCGTAGTCCCGGCCCGCATTGTGTCTGAGTTGGGCAACGGCTCGACTGAAGCTGGCGCACGCAAGCTGTACGCCATGATGGACCGTGTTCAGAAAGCCCGTGGTAAGACCACAGGCAAGAGCCGCGTTGCTGCCAACACGCGTTCTGACAAATACCTTCCCGCATAAGGAGCCAAGACATGGCTGATCCAATACAACAAAACGTAAATCAGACAACCATCCCCGACTATGCGAAAGAGTATGTCGAACGGTTGTTGGGCAGAACCGAAGCCCTGACCGATCTGTCGGCTAACCCCTACATGCAGTACATGGGGGAGCGGCAAGCGCAGTTCTCTCCTTTGCAACAACAGGCGTTTGAGAACGCAGCACTGATGCGCAGCAGCCCCCAGTTGCAAGATGCAACCGGACTGGCCGGGATGGCGGGGCTTGGCGCACTCAACACCAGCTACACGTACAGACCTGCTGACTTTACGGCCGAAACTGCCGGTCGCATGATGTCTCCGTACATGCAGAACGTGGTGGACGTGCAGTCCCAGCAAGCCAAGCGTCAAGCCGATATTGCTGCACAGTCTCAACAAGCACAAGCGGCCCGTTCGGGCTCGTTCGGTGGCGCACGTGACTACATTTCCCGCAACCAAGGCAACGCAGAGTTGCAACGCAATCTGGCCAACATCCAAGCCACAGGTTCACAAAACGCTTTTACTCAAGCGCAAAACCAGTACAACACACAAAACCAGCTCAACGCCCAGCAAGGTCAGTTTGGTGCGGGCCTTGGCATGCAGGGTTTGCAGACAGCGCTTTCCAGCGCCAATACTCTGGGCAATTTGGGTAACCAGCAGTACACCCAGAACATGGGCATCACAAGCATGCAAAACCAGTTTGGTGGTCAGCAGCAACAGCAAATTCAGAACATGCTGAACAACCAGTACAACGACTTCCAAAACTACCAGAACTACCCGTACAAGCAGTTGGGCTTTATGTCCGACATGCTGCGCGGTTTGCCTCTGTCGCAGACATCTTCAAACATCTACCAACAAGCGCCTTCTACAGGCACACAGCTCCTTGGCGCAGCTACTTCATTGGGCGGTGCGTATTTGATGGGCGGCAGAAAAGAAGGCGGCGTCGTGGGTAGCTACGCGAACGGCGGTATGGCAAACTCTCAGCCAGCAGGTCTGGCTGAGCTGGCTCTTTCTCGGATGGCGTAAGGATAAATCATGGCAATCGACCAACGCGACGTCAGCTCTACACTGCGGTTCATGGATGACCGCGCCTTGCAGCAGTATGCTGCGATGCACAAGAACGACCCCTACATCTTCCCTCTGGCCTTCCAAGAAAGCCAAAACCGCCAGAAGCTGCGCATGAACCAGCAGGCGCAAGCCGGTGCACAGCCTCAACCCAAAGTAGCCGACGCAGCACTGGCCCAGATGGCCTCACAACAGATGCCCGAGACACAGGGTATTGGCGCTCTGCCTGCCCAGAACATGCAAGGCATGGCCGACGGCGGTATCGCCGGGTATGACGACGATGCCAACTTTGCCGAGCGCAGCGAACCTGTAGTGATGATGGCTGAAGGCGGCGTGGCTCGATACAATGGAGCGACGGGTTCTGTCACGGGCGTTTCCCCTGAGTTGCTGAGTAAATATCAACAAGAAGCCACTGAAATGGGTATGGGCACAAGAGTGCAATTTAGCCCAGACGTAAAAGCCGTCGTAGGTCAGATTCAGGCTGCGCAGGAAAAATCCTACTTAAAAGAAGAACAGCAACGCATGCTGGCGGGTGGGCGCTTTAACGCTTTCCCCGCAGGGCCAACAGGTGACGCAGCGCCCGCTGCCCCAGCAAAAGTTACGCCGACACGCAGCCCCGACGATTACAGCGGCATAGATCGCCGCATCATGTCGGGCAGCCAGATGCCAAGCATTCAGTCAATTACGCCCCCCACAAAGCCAGCGGCTAAAAAAGACGACACTGCTTCCAAAGTCGATACTACCCGCCGGAACACAACCGACCCCAGCGCAGCACGTAAAGAACCTGCGCCAGCAACTACGGACGTTACGGGGATGTTTGAAAAAGCGTTGGAAAAAGCAGACGCAAAAGCTAATCCCTACGAAACGCAGCTCAAAGCAATCAACGCTGAAAAAGTAAAAGCAGGCGAAGAAAACGTGTCTGGCCTTGAGGCCATCCAAAAGCAGTTTGCCGACATCTACAAGGGCCGGAAAGAACGCCTTGACACTCGTGAGAACGAGATTGGCAAAATGAAAGACCAGAGCTTGGGTCTGGCGCTGTTGAACGCGGGCGCACGCATGATGCAAACTCGGGGCAGCATCGGGGAAGCCATCGGCGCAGGTATTGATACCGGCTCCAAGCAGTACGTTGCAGGTCTGGATAAGATCAACTCCGCCAAAGACAAACTCAACGAAGCCCGTGATCGTTTGGAAGAAATTGAAGCCCAGCGCGGCGAGTTGTCTGCTCGTGAGTTGCACAAAGCCCGTAACGAGGTCAAGTCCCTGACCACTGCGGGTATGGAAAACCTAGTTCAAGCGGCCATGGCGGAACGTAAGATAAACCGCGCCGAAGCTGTTGATTTTGTCAAAGCGCAACTTACAGTCACCACGGCAGATAAAGACAGAGCATCTCGGGAAACTATTGCCAGAGAAGACAGACGTTCCCTTGAGGCCCGCGCCAACGCTCCTACTCCAGACATGCGAGAAGCAATGATGCTTGGCACAGGCAACACGCCAGAAGAGAAGTATCTCAGCGGTTTGAGAGTGAAGAAAGAACTGTTGGGTGACAAGCAAGGTACGCAGCTTCTCAAACTGTTCTTGGAAGAAAACGGACGTCGGGAAAAGAACATGGAAAAACCGCTTACGCTGGACCAGTTCCGCCGTACATCCGCTGCGTTTTATGCGCCTCCAGCTCCGGTTGACACAACCAAACCTACTCGTCCATAATCAGTAAGCCCTGCGAATGTACGGCGACCGTAGGGCTATTTTTAGCCGACACAATTCGAGCACACCATGGCAAAAGCACTCCCTCTACCAGACGGCACAACAGTAGCAATTCGTGAGGGAGAGACCCCCGCACAAACATGGGCTCGGGCACAACAGATGTACCCCGAGGCGTTCGGGTTAGAGGAAGAAAAGCCTGCGCCGAAGCAAGACACCACGGGCGGTAAAGCGGCGTTCTCTGCGGGCCTTACTCGTTTGGGGGGACAGGCCGAGCTGCTCAAAGGCAAACTTGGTATCAAGAGCGAAGCCGAGGCTCAAAAAGAGTATGAGGCCGCAGAGAAAAAAGCCAGTGAGCGCTTTACCCCCACAGAAAAAAGTTTTACCGAAGACCCCTTCCTGAAGTTCCGAGAGCTTCTTGGCGGTTCTGTTCCGTACATGCTGGCCCCTGTTGCAGCAGGCGCTACTGCGCTGGCGCTTCCTGCCGCTGCCCCCGCTGCCGCTATTGGCCTTGGTTTGGCCGGTTTGACTTCCGCTGGGCAGTTCACAGGCTCCAACTTGGCCCGTCAGGTGGACACCGGCAAGTCGCTGGAAGAAGCTAGCCTCGGTAAAGCCGTCGCTGCGGCCGTACCTCAAGCCCTGATTGACACTGCTGCCATGGCGTTGCTGCCCGGTGTGGGCAAACTGTTCAGTTCTGTGGGCTCCAAGTTGACAACCGAGCAAGCTCGGGCTATTGCCAACCAGACGCTTAGTAAAGCGGCTATGGACTACACCGCCAAAACGGGTATGGCCGTGGGGCGTGAAGGCTTAACTGAAGTTGCGCAGCAGTCGCTTGAGCGTCTGCAAGCCGGGCTGGCTATTGCCGACCCCGAAGCCCGCAAAGAATACATCGACAGCTTCATTGGCGGCGCAGTGCTTGGCGGTACTCTTGCACCTGTTGGTCGTGCCATTGAGCGTAGTGGGGCCAAGTTACAAGCAGCAAAAGCTGACAGGGACGACCGCAATGCCGCAGCCAAAGAAGCTGCTGAGCAAACCCGCATCGCAGAGGAAGCCGAAGCCGCCCGCAAGAGCACGCCTGAGTACGCGCTAGAAAAAGCCAAAGAGTTGCAGACCCTTGAGCAAGAGAAGCTCAAACTGCAACAGCAGATTCGCAAGGTTGCCAAGAACTCCCCCACTGAGGCGGAAGACAAGGCGTTCAACAAAACAATCAACGCGCAACTGCAAGCCAACAAAGCTGCGCGAGATGAAATTGCCCCTGAAGTATCCCGTCTGAAGCAGACTGGTTTGTACCAACAAGCAGTAGAACAAGAACGTGTGGCGGGACTGACTCCTGAAGAGTACGCAATAGAGCAAGCAAAAACTGTCAGCGACAAGAAGGTAAAGAGTGCCGAGCCCGACCTTGAAGGTTATTACGAGCAACAGGTCTACAACCCCAACGAAGAACGCCGTAAAGCAGAAGCAGCTGAGCGTGCTCGCGTTGCATCAGTCCCCGCCACATACGCCGCCGAGCGCATGGAGTTGGCCCGCACGCAAACTTACGACCCGACCGGCCAAGACTTTGTCGAGTATCTGCTGCAAGACCCCTACAAGGCAGGGCTTCTTATTGAGACGCGCACACCTTTGCCCGGGCTGTCGTCCAGTGAAAGCAATCTGATCCTCAAAGAAGTGGCCAAAAAGCTCAAAGCAATGAGCAAAGAAGAGCTGGCTGCGCGTCAGGCAGAGTTGCAAGCGCAGACCGTCGGCAAGCCTTCCGCTGACCCTATGGCCACGTTCATGGAGCAGTCCGATACGTTGGACACCGACCGCCGTCAAGGTTTGACTGACGCGGACATTGCCTTTACAGAAAAGCAAGCAGCCATGCCTCGGGAAGTCATCCAGCAGGGCGACCTCTTTGGTGAGCAGCGCGTTGGCCAAACTGCTGGCGTAACGGATCGCAGGGGTGTTGCTCAGCAAATTGCCGATTTGCAGCGCCAGCTTGAGATTGCGTACGCCCAACGAAACGTACAAGGCGGCTCCCAGTACCGGGAAACAATTCGTGATCTGACAGAAAAGATTCGGGACTTGCAAAACCGAACCGCGTTACCCACGGAAGGTGAGCTTGGTACAGCCACCGCAGGCATTCAGGGACAGCTTGGCCAGTTCCCTGAGTCGCTGGAAGCCAAGCGTAAAGCAGAAGCCGCACGCCAAGAAGCCCTTACCCGCGTTGCCCGTCAAGATGAAGCCGCGCAAGACGATGTGGTTGCCAGCGTGCTTGACGAGATCAAGTCGGCCCGTCCTGACCTGCGTCCCGAAACCCTGACTTCGATTGAACAGGAAGTGCGTGAAGAGTTGGGCGTAGTTAGCCGCTATGGCGAAAACCGAGATGTACTGAACTATGCAAACGCACGGCTTGACGCCATCAGCCAGAAGTGGCGCAGCCGCACTGAGCGCGGCGATACAGCGACAAAAGTAGCCACGCCCAAAACAACCAGCGCCGAGATGCTGCGCGAGCAGATGGACCGGGCGTTTGCACAAAACGACCAGAGCACTAAAACAGAACGCCGCGAGAAGTACGACCCGCAGGACATGGCGGTACTCAACCAGATTGCAAACAACTTCAACGCTTTCGCAGCTAACCCAGACCGCCTGAACATGGCCGGTGAATGGCTGAACCGCTTGACTACAACAGGCCGTTCAAGCCCGGAGATGACCCGTGACTTGCAATCGGAGCTGGCTCGGTTGGAAGGAGGTAAGCTGCAAGAAAACGGGCAGCAGGAGTTGCCTGAGCGGTTCATGCCAAAAACGGTACGTGGCGCAGCTTCGACAACCGTAGAAGGCGGAAAAGCAACTTTTGGTGCTCCCGGGGAGATGCAAGCCCCGGCAAAGAAATCTACGGCGTTTGCAACGGCGGCTGAGTTTCAAAAGTATTTGGCCAGTGATGCCCTCAAGGTTATGCGCCAAGCGCTGGGCATGGGTAAAGACACCGCCAGCCGCACACACGCCCGCATCGACCTGTTCCGCAAAAAAGTTGAGAACATCACCAAGCAATTGGCCGCATTTGAAGAGCGCAAGAAATCTTTGCAAGCACTGCGTGGGGTGGAGTCCAACACTGCCCGTGATCTGCTCAATACGGCCGAAGCTAACCTGAAAAAGATTTATGACCGTCTGGACGCAGAGCTGGCGGAGTTGCAGGCAGATTACATACAGGCACGGCAGCAGTTCGATTTTACTGCCCAAACTGTGGAAGATATTGGCCAAAAGATTGCGGACAACCTTGCGCAGTTCCAGAGCACAGACACGGCCGTTGTGTCTTCCGCACAAGAGACAGCCAACGCCAAGGCAGCGTTTGCAGCCGCTGTCAACAAGCCTGTAACAAAACAAAACTTCTCTGCTTTGCGGACAGCGCGTCGCGGCATCATCACCGCTATTGAAAAACAGATTGCGGCCAGCCGAAAAGCTGGCGCTGATGACACGATCTTGGCATTTTTAAACGCCGATCTAAACTTGCAGATGCAGTTGCAAGCCGAAGAGAAAGTTTTGGACCAAGACGCGCAGGCTTTACTGAACGCAGGCTTGGCGCTGGAGCAGGCCGCTGCCACGCAGAAGCGTAGCCGCAAAAACCAAAAAGAAATTAAGCAAGCACAGCAAGAGTTGGCCGCAGCGCTGGAAATTAAAAGCACCACTGCCGCAGAAATGGTTGACCTTGACACGCAAATTGCAAAAGTTGAGAGTGACATTGCCGCTGCTGAAAAACAGTTGGGGCGTGCACAGCAAACATTACAGCGTCAAGAGACCAAGAAAGAAGACACGTTTGCCGCAGCGCTTGAAGGCGTAAAAATTGACCCCCTGTCCAAAGCAGAGCGCGATGCCAAGACCGCCGAAGACAAGGCAAAACTTGAAGCATTCCAAAAGAGCACAGCTGCGCTTGCTGCAATTCCCGGGCAACGTATTGATTTTTCCAAGCGTCAAGAGATGCTGGAGTTGTTGCGAGTTTCCAACAAAGACTCTGACCGTATTGATGCTGACATCAAGGATATTGAACGCGGCATTGAAGAAATGCAAATCCAAGTGGCTGTTGCTGAAGAACTGCTTGTTGACGAAAAAGCTCCTGAAAAAGTTGCAGCGCTTAATAAAAAAGTTTCCGACGGTAACGAGCGTATTTCGGCGTTGCAGGCATCTTTGGGTAACTACGAAAAAGCCAAAACGCGCAAGCTGGCTGCTGAAAACAAAGCCCGTGTCTTGTTGTCCGGCGACCCTGAAGTAACGCAAGACATCGACAAGCGCATTGACAAGCTGGTAGCCAACATACAGAACCAAGAAGAATTGGCACAGCAGACTGTCAGCCCTAAAACCAAGAAGCCTATTCCAAAAGAGACCATTAAGGACCGGGCTAAAACACTGGCGCGTTATAAGCGCGAGTTGCAGGTGCTGACCGGTGTGCGCTCAAACCGACTTGGTATTAAGCGTACGGACGTTGCCACCGGGCAAACTATTGGTAAGACCCGCAAGCCCCGTGCTGGCGCGGTAGAGCAAGAACAGATGGACGCCGAAGTTGAGCGCGTGCAAGCGTATGGAGTTGCAAAAGACCGCCTGACAAATATGGAGGCGCAACTTGCCGCCATTAAAGCCGCAAAGGAGCCACGCGGTAAAGCCAAGCAAGCAGAACGCGCCGAGAAGATTCGTGACCTGCAAGAACAAGTCAATAAGCAGCAGGCAGAAGTTGACCGCTTGGCCCCACGCGAAACAGGCAAAGTGTCTCAAGCCACCCGAGTGCAATCTGCTGCGCCGGGCAAGTTACGCGCAGGTACTGCCGAGACCAAAGCAACGGTGGGGATCAACAGACAGCCGGTTGTGGAGACACGAACTACTGCGCTGCCAACAACTACTCAAGCTGTGGAAGACGCCAACGCGTTTGCAGAGCGCTTACTGGCGGCAAAGACGCCCACCGATTTGGCAGATGAGTTTGCAGATCAGGACGTAAAAACCCGTGCTGCTGTTTTGGCGGCGGTTGACTCCAACGTAACGATGTACCGCAACCAAGTGGCGGCACTGGAGAACGAGCGAGACGCCTTGCAAGCCTCTGTTGATTTGGCAAAAGAACCATCGCAGGTGCCCGTGGTAACACGCGAGCGTCTTGCCGCAGTTAGAGAAGAGCTGGGCATAAAGCAGCGCATGCTGGCCAAAGCAGAAGGAACTAAAGCGCAAGCGGAGATGATGGAGTACACATCTTTACGCGTCCCAACAGTTGAAGGCGGCACTGCAATCAGCGGCTTCGATATGGGCATCTCTGACGTAATTGAAGACTTTGAGTTTTCTCGCGGTGAACCTGCCGATGGCGGGCAGACCGTAGCGGCGCTTGAAAAAGCGTTGGATAAAGTTGTTGGCGATCCCGGTGTGGCAGGCAAACGCATCAAGATTTTTCAGTCTGTCAGCGATCTGTTCAACGACCCTGCGTACAAGTATGACTACGACGGAGCCGACATCCCTGCTGACGCCAAAGCGTTTGTGAACCCGAAGAACGGGCAAGTGTTCATGTTTGCCGACAACATCGGCAAAGGCGAGGCGTTGGGCGTTTTGTTGCACGAGATTGGTGTTCACGTTGGTTTTCGTAACTTGTTTAACAAAGCGCAGTACGCACGTCTGGTGTCTGCTGTAAAAGGATGGGCAAACCGCAACGACAACTCGTTGGAGTCCAAAATTGCTAAACGGGCGATTGCTCGCGTAGAAGCTGCCGAGACAACGGCGGACCAGTACGACGATGAGTTGCTGGCATACGCCGTTGAAGAAGCAATTAAGGCAGGGGTCAACCCGGATGCGCTGCAAGGGGGCAGCCCTATTCGTAGCTGGTTAAAGATGGTGGTGGACTTGCTGCGTACCGCACTGTCCAAATACGGCATCAATCCCAAAACGCTGACAACGGGCGACCTTGTCAACATGGCGTATGGCGCAGCTCAATTGGAGTTGCGTGGCACATGGCACGGAAGTGACGCTGCTTTTAC
>Ga0181344_1000843_pt1 | contig 11801 bp, 24 predicted proteins | sample Su13VDMLBDD_FD_130098 | JGI IMG/M metagenome (GOLD analysis project Ga0181344, IMG submission 130098) | Freshwater viral communities from Lake Michigan, USA - Su13.VD.MLB.D.D | ecosystem: Environmental > Aquatic > Freshwater > Lake | place: USA: Michigan | collected 2013-07-15
ACTTGTAGTTTGCGCAGTTCATTTTCTGTTTTGCGCATGATGTGCGTAACGCGAGGGGACGTTTGCAGGTCCGACGCGCCATAAGGGACCACAAGGTCTTCAGCCGTAACAAAAATAGATGTCTGGCGGTCTAAACTTGGGTCAAAGTACACCTTCTTAAAGGCATTACCAGCCAGACCCAAGCCCCACAACATGCGCTCATGCTCAGGGCGGAACTCGGTCATCACATCCGTTAGCTCATAGTTCATATCAGCAGCCACACGGGTAGCGGCTTGCTTCTTTTGAGGAGTTTCTTTGCCAATAATTTGTGTCTTCACCGGGCCTGCAGCCGGGAAAGTACTCATCATTACTTCGGCCTGAAATTTAACTACCGCCTCTGACAATAAAGGGTGATAAACCCCGCAGGCTCCAATCCAAGGATCAGCCCGCTCCTCAATCTTCATTCCCAAAAGCTCAAGCCCGTCAACGTAAGTCTGCATCCAGTCTTTACGAGAGTTAATGTCTTCGTCAAAATCACTTAGTAGGTCAGAGACTAAACCAGAAACAACATCGTCAGGCAAATGCTCAACAAGGTTGGCATCAAAGTCATCTTCAACGCTACCGATCTCAATCTCAATGTCGCCAGTCTTAATAGTTACTGACTCTGGATCTTCAATCTCAATCTCAATGTCGGGCTCAGCCAGTGACTCAATGCCCATAGGAGCGGCGTATAGTGATTTTTCAATGGACATATCAATCCTTAGTAATAAGATGTCTTGCGCCTGAAAGCGCGGATCTCGTCTTGCTCATCTGTCTGCAAACGAATAAAGCCGCCTTTTCTGAACCTGATTAATGCCTGGGTAGCGGAGTCAACCAAGTCATCATTCTCTGCGTTAGGGAAAGCGGCCATCTCTTCTATTAGCTCATCGGCCCATCTTGTAGACGGAGCCCATACCTTTCCACTAGCAAACAGATCAGCTACAGAGTTAATCCTTACCATCTTATCATTACCCCTGCTGGGCGTAAACTCTTGGACGGGGATCCCCATAGCCCGCAACTCAAAGATTAACGGCGCACCAGAGGCCTTGGCCTCAACAACAAACGCATCCGGCTCCCACTGCTTGTAGTGGTTAAAGGCTTTTTCCTTTAGCTCAGGGAACTCCATCCGGCGCTTAAAAGAATCCAGCAAAATAATATTGGCGTCGTTGGGGTTCTCGTTAATATAAAAAACACCCCAGGTAGTACAAGCCGAATAGTCGGACCGCTCTGTCTTTAAGAACGCGGTATCCCAACTCTGGATAATGAACTCACACCTGGGTGGGTCTTCGTTCTTCCATTCCTTCCACCACTCCCGCTTAACAATTGCCCCTTGCTCTGAGGTCGGGCTTTGTTGATACTGGGCGTTCCATTTTGAGACTGGCAGTTCAGAACGTAGAGCCTCCAGTTCTTCAAGGCTCCAAAATTCAGGCCATAAGGGTTTGTCGCTGGGCAGTATCGCGGGGAAGTCGATTACCTCCCACTCGTCGTTCCCGTCCTTCTCTACAGAAGACTGAAGAATCCGGCCCGTCAGATCTCTCTTAGCCCAGCGGGTCATAACTACAACGATAGACCCTCCAGGCTGTAGACGCTGCCTAGGTCCAGATGTGTACCACTCGTAGACTTTGTCAAAGACAGAAGCATCCCCGGCGGCTAAAGCAGCCTCTTGCTCAGAGTGTGGGTCGTCAATGATAAGTAAGTCCGCGCCCTTACCCGTCACCGTCCCCCCAACCCCGATAGCAAAGTATTCCCCATCCTTATTAGTAGACCAACGTCCAGCCGCCTTACTGTCCTGCCTCAAATTAACATTGGGAAAGATCTTGGCGTACTGCTCGCTTCCCACAAGGTTCCTTACCTTCCTACCAAAGCCCACCGCAAGCTCAGCCGTATTAGATGTCTGGATGATCTTCTTGTTAGGGTATTTACCTAGGAACCAAGCCGGCAGCATGTAGCTGGCAAACTCTGACTTCGTATGCCGGGGTGGCATGTTAATGATCAGGCGCTTAATCTTCCCCGAAGCAATCTCCTCAAACTTCCTAGCCATCACCTTATGGTGTCTTCCGTTTATAAACCCCGGCCACATCGAGTGAACAAACTTCAGGAAGTCTACCTGCGCCTCTTCCCTGGTCAAAGAAGCCCGGTACTCATCTAGCTCGTCAAAGAAAGCCTCCTGCTCATTAACAGGCAAAAGCTCTATCGCCTTACTGATAGCGTCAATGTTCATTTACCACAAGGCCCAAGAGCCGCAAGGTAGTCTTCATCCGTAGGCATGTCCACAGGTTCTTCATCAGTCTTTTTAGGATCGCTCATATATTCCTCATTGATAAATAACTAGGCCGAACACTACGGGCGCTCTTACTCACCCGCTTACATATCCCAAGGTCACAAAGCTTCTTAACCACCCTATGAACATTACCACGCCCCTTATCCCCAGTCTGGTACATGATGTCATCTATAGACGGCCCATAACCAAAGTTCTTCCAGTACTCATCTATCACCAAAAAAACCGTCCGCTGCTTCTCAGTCATAAGGTACTCCTTCTTCTTTACCACATAAGGCTCTTTAGGATATAACAACTCTAACTCCTGTTAATGTTCTTTTAACTTTACCAGCTGTTAATGTTCAGGAACGTATGTCCAGTAGATGATAGGAGTCTCCGGCCCAAGGTAAGCACCCTCTACATTAAAAGAAATGTACTCGCGAGCATCTTCTTCAGTCATGCCCTTACGCATAAGTACCCTAACCATCCTATACCCATCATATACAGCCTTCTCAACCAAAGACATCCCCACCCCAGTAGGTACCCATACTTCAGCTACACCCATCAACGCTTTGTGAAATCCATCAAACTTTAACATCTGTTAATGTTCCTTAATTTTTACAAACTCTAACAAAAATATATACCCCCCCACCCTTTTCTTACAGAAACACAAGGGGGGCTATTCGTCAAAATCATCCACTATCTCTGGTTCTGTTAATGTTGTAGGGGGGCTACGTTCTACTTGAGATCGTTTGTGTGGAATAGTATGTGGAGGGTCAGCCGGCCCCGGCAGGCCCGATAGCGGGGGTGCCCCTATGGTGGGTGTGCCGCTAGAGCCATCGTTGACCTCCGTCTTGGCTGTGCGTATCTCTGCCAGCAGGTCTAGTGCATCATCTGCCTTCACATCTGCATCTACTGTGATAGTCTGTAGCCGTGAGAGTAGCCGCGTCCTGATATCCTCGCTGCGGTTAACTGTGGTGACCTCCTTGCGCTCAACCCACGCGCCTACGTCATAGAGAGAACCCAAGAGTTTCAAGCATTGAACCCTACTAGCTGGGGGAAAGTTATCGTCTAGTGAGTGCTGGACTAGCTGCTGGACGAGGAGAGCCTTCAATTGAGTCGGGGTTCGGTGTTTCTCGGCCTCTATTGCTATCTTGTAGGCCTCTATCTCGCGTTTGACCCTAGCATCTGCTGCCAGCTTGTATGGTGCCGTCACTATCGTGCTGGGTGCTGGATTGGCGTTATAGACATCCCTGTATGCTTTTGCCTTGCTAGTACCCATAGCTACTGACTCTGCGAACTTACGCATCTTGGGAGTGATGCTGGGTTTCTTCCCTGTGCCGCTGCTTAGTAGCGTTTCTATGGGAATCGTATCCAGCCCTTGACGTATCTGCGCCCTTGTTAGTTTCTGTGTTGTCTGTTTAGCCATGTTTGTTACTGCCTATGTCTTTAGTGACTAGCCGGTATGAATTGAGAACGCGCCGAATATACCACGGCCTTGCAGTCTATGCCGCAGCCTGGACAACCCAACCCGCCCGAAAATATTTTTGCCGGCCTGTTGAACTTTAACAAAATCTATGTTCAAATATCAGACATGGCCTCAATCAACGCCATGTGTAGCAACCAACCTAGGAGAGAAAGATGAACATTCAGACAGAGATAGCAGCAATGAAGAAGTGGTGCGAAGAGAACTACTCCAACGGAGCAGACACGATGGTGGAGTGCTGGGCTGACGAGGATTACGCCAAGCTATTCACCAACCACGAAGGCAAGCCCTTGGGTAAGCGTGCTGCTTGGAGAACCCTCAAGGATGTGGCTGAAGTCTACGCTGAGCGCCAAGCGGATGCCGAGTACTACCGCGAGAACTGGTAAGAACAACTGATGAGCCTTCAATAGGCGAAACCGGCCTCGCGCCGGTCTTGTTCAACATTAACAGGAGTTAAAGTTTATGCTAACCGACCACAAAAACGACCTTTTCGCTACCCACCCAAACATGAATTCTGCCCTTGTTTACGTCAATGAACTATGTTCCGCTGCCGCCAACAGTAGCGACTCTATCGCTATCCGTACCGCCGCACAAATCACCCTCAATACTGCCATCGAACTGCACCGCGCAGAAAAGAAGGTGCTGGTGGACAAGATTAACGAGATGAGTGCTCGCGCAAACCCAGTTACCGCCCTCATGTCGCTGGTGCGTGAGCAAGTGCGCGAAGCAATCGCTGAGCAAGATGTAGGCGAACTGATTGAAAACTGGATGGCTGACAACCTAGATGACAAGATACAAGATTGGAACAACGAAAACGTGGACATTGAAAATGCCGTGGAGGAGTACATGGAAAAGAATTCAGTCATGGAAGACCTGATTTCAGAAAAAATCGGCAGCTTTTTCGGTAACAACACCTTCACCATAGAGCCGCGCTAGTGCAGTCTGTAAGCCCTGCTAGTCAGGGTTTACGGGCCACCATTGGCCGAACTAACCAAGGAGTTTTCATGTTTAACTTAAACGATATCAACGCTATAGAGTCAGACGAGGACGTTAGCGAACTGGACTACCACCTGTCAGTACAACGCGCTATCAATAGCGGTATGTGGAGCCTACAAGGCAGTTACGGCCGCACAATGATGCAGGCCATCGAGAACGGCCAATGTATGTTAGGTGCCAATTCCGCCCGTGACTACTACGGCAACCGAATCCCTAGCCGCACCGAAGTACAGCAAGGCACCAAGGGAAGTTACGACTTTGTCCTAGCCGCGATGGGTGAAGAGTGGGCAAACGAAATGGCAGGAGCGTAATCATGGACAAGACCCTAATTGCCTACGATATCGGCTGTGCCGTACTAGCCACTATCTTCATTTACCTCGGCATGACCAACGATGGCCTACTGTTCAAGTTAGCCCTGTTGTGGGGTGGTGTGCTTGCCGGTTACGTTATTACCACCTATTTAAATTTGGAAGCAGTATGAAGATTTATCTATTTTCTGATGCCGAAGTGTGGCATCGTGAAATTCACGCAAAGACGTTTATCGGCGCACTACGCAAAGCGAGGACGCAGTTTGGTATCGCCGTGCCACTACGCCTGGTCGCTGAATACGGCAGCAGTCGTGATTATCGCGCCGCTACTGGCTACGAATGCTCTTTGAGGGAAGTGACATGAGAACGCTATTCGTTGAGAAATCGGGTAACCGCAAGGTAGGCCCGATTCCTGTAACGTATCGGGAGAGGGCATCGTGCCCTCCCTCCTGTACTTGGTACCGCAAAGGATGCTATGGGGACGACTACCATACCTCCCTTGCTTGGAACCGAGCAGACCGCAGCGGCATGACCACCGAAGAACTGGTGGTAAAGATAGCCGCGCTGCCGGACGACCAACTGTGGAGAGGGGAAGTAGTGGGCGACCTTGTGGGAACTGGTGAGCAGGTGGATGCCTACGAACTAGGGCTAATCGTCCGCGCCAACTTCGGACGCAGAGGGTTTACCTATACGCACAAGAAGTCAGCACAAGCAATCAGGTGGATACGCCACGCCAACGCATGGGGCTACACCATCAACCTGTCTGCAGATGATGCTGGAGAGGCGGACCGCCTAGCTGAACTCAAAGCCGGTCCTGTGGTGTGCATTGTGCCTGTGGATACGCCCGAGCATTCCTACACACCGGCAGGACGTTCTATTGTGGTTTGCCCCGCGCAGACCCGCGAGTACATGACCTGTGCTGTGTGCCAACTGTGCCAAAACGTGAACCGCAAAAGCATAGTGGGTTTTCGAGCCCACGGCACCAAGACCAACCTAGTCAACCAACGCGCAAGCCGCGTCATTCCAATTGCGAGGATTCAATGAAATACCTAGTACGACAATTTTTTGTAGTGGAAGTGGAAGTGGAGGCAGACGATGCCAACCACGCGATGAACCTAGCTGGGTGCCACGATACCGAATACAACCTGACCGCCCAATACACAGAACAAGATGGTGGCCCCGAAGTGGGACGCGCCATGATTGATGACGAAGTTTTACCCTTGGAGGAAATATGAACCGATGCGACCATACCCGAGCCGATAGCTGGTGGGAACATGACGGCAGGGGCATTCCCCTTGCCCGAGTGTGCGACAAGTGCCAAGAGGCTGTCCTGTCCAAGTATGACCCCAAGATTTTTGAGTACTACTCACAAGCAGACGTTGACGAACAAATTGAGGATGACCAATGGTAATTTCTGAACCGAACCAAATCCTGCATTTTCGGATGCTGACCCTACGGGCTGGCCTGAAACTGGAAATTAAGGGACTACGCCGCAGCGGACGCAGTTTTTACACCATCATCAAAAAGGAATTCAACCTCAAGGGAAGCCGCGAAAGTGTGCTGGAGCAGTTTGATTCGCTAATCAAGCAGTAACCCCTCTAAGCCCTGCCGAGCAGGGTTTAGGGGACGCTATTGTCCAACTTAAACTAGGAGAAAGTTATGCCAAATTGGTGCGCCAATTCCTGCCGCTTGACGGCCCCGCAAGACAACCTCATGATGGTGAAGATACTGGAGGAACTGAAAAAGGGTAAAAATGCCGAGTGGTTTCAAGCCGTTAAGCCGGTGCCGCAGCCGCTCAAGGATGCCATTGCCCACCACGGCCCATTGACAGAAGAAGGCCAAGAACTGGTTGAGCAGTTTGGTCATTCCAACTGGTACGACTACTGTGTCGCAGAGTGGGGAACAAAGTGGGACGCGAAAATTGACCGATACGAAATTGAGGCCAACTCTATCTTTGTTTACTTTGATACCGCATGGGCACCACCCGAGGGCATTTACGCCGCGATGGAAGCAGCCGGTATCCAAGTGGAGGCGACCTACATTGAATCGGGTATGGGCTACATGGGCTATCGCAAGGATGGAACCGACCATATGTGCGATATGCCTGAGTATGATTTTGATGACGATGGCGAGTGTTCAACGGCCTACTACGAAGCAATCGACAAGGTTTGGGAAGATGCCGGAATGAACCACAGCCCCAGCAACCTAGGAGGATGATATGAACCTAGACTACAACGCATTCGCAGACGCCTACCGAAAGAACGTCGGCAGCGCATCACCCACGACAGTATCCCAATTTATCGGACGGATGAAGGATGACATGGAGGGAGAAGTAGACCATGACGCCCTTTATGACGAGTTTGGTGAAGACTACACATCCATCATGGATGCTATGGGAATGTGGGAAGATGGTGCCGCCCACGCACTCAAACTTATGAAGGAGCAGAAATAATGTATCGCGTTTACAACCACAACCACACCTTTTTAGGGGAATTCAAGACCCAAAAGGAGGCCAACGACGAGGCCATGACCTATATGCGTGAGACCGGCAATCCTGCCTATGTAATGAAGGAGAAAGCATGACACTCGAAGATGGTGACTACGAACTGGTGGACGGCGCAGCATGGTTTGCCGTCAGAGGCTTTGCAGTGCGTGTCTTTAGCAGAGAGAACGGCATTGATATACACATATACAAGAACGGAGCCGAGGACGAAGGCCCTATTTCCAGCACCTTTGCCGCAGACTCTGAACTGGAGGGAATCTAAAAGAACGGGCGGAGGGACTCGGCAGCCGCCTGACTGCCTACCCTCTGTTCGTAGTCGTTAAAGTCCTCGCCAGCCTCGCCTAGCCAATAGCGTGAGGCTATTTTTTTGGCGGTGCCTATTCCCATCGGGTCGTTGTCGGCCACCACTATCGGGCTGTCCAGGCCTTTGGCTATCTCCAGCATATTGCCAGCCGAGAAGCAAACATGGATGCAGTAGCGCAGCCTCAAGAGTTTCAGCGCACGGCGCACCGACAATCCCGTAGCCAACCCCTCCACAAGGACATTCGGGCCTTTGTTGTCTATCACGAGGCTTGCACCTTTTGTCTGCTGCCCTGACAAAAACCGCTTTGTCCCGTCTATATGTATAAGCTGGAGGCCAACTAAGTTACCGGCCACCCGCATGGGGACAGTTAAAAGCCCCTTCCATACCTTTGCCGGCTCTGTAAATCCCTTGCGAACTAGGTAAGGATGCTGCTCTACTCTAACATTGTTAAAGATGAATGCTGCCTTTTTAGCCGCCTCGGACTGGTGTTTTACCCTATCCTCGCGCTGCTTTTGGCGCTTGGCTGCAGCCTGTGGGTCAGGCACGAATGGCTGGTCGGACACATACCTAATGGGGGATTCGTGGACCGCATGGTTCTGTATGAGGCCATTTCTACCATCAAATATGTACGCGCCGTTCTTCTTTCTCGGATGGTCCTCTGTCGGCACTCTTACCCACCGGCCCTCAATCACATGGTCAAGCATGAGGCCATGTAGCCTTGCAAAGTCTTCAAACGTCATGTTCTAGCCTTTGCCCAAGCAATGTTTTTACTTTTAATCCATTGGAGAGTCTTAAAGCTGGGTGACTTTACATTTGCATCAAGGCCGCGAGGGAATGACCCGTACTTTTCTTTGTACTTGTGTGCAGCCCAGCCGTCTTTGTATCCGCGCATACGACTGTAGTACAAAATTTCAGAATAGAAAGTCTGGTTGTCGGCCACGGACTTCTTCTGCCCCATCTCCAACTCAACCATGTGGCCTGGGACGTTTAGTACTTCCTTAATTGGCCGCGTCCAGCCGCATTCACCACAGACCCTGTCAGGCCATATCCAAAGCGCACCGCAGCCGCCGCACTTGGAGTCTGTTTTCTTCTTCTCTGTAGGTTCTTTCTTGGTTGACTCAGAGCCTTCGTGCAACTCTGTGACGCCTTGCTCAAACAATTCGTCCCATTCTTTCCTAAAGCGTAGGTAGTTACCCGAATGGTCTAGCCATATGCCGTGCGTTTTGCCATCGCAGGGCCGCATGATTCGTCCCATTTGCTGGACATGGGAGGAAAAAGACTTGGAGAACGGCCTAGCTGACACTCCTATCAGCACATCAGGTACGTCAAAACCTCTAGTTAGTATGTCTGTGGCAATTAGTCCGTTAATTTTCGTGTCAGGGGCGCTGAAATCCTCAATTGTCTCCCTTTTGAAGTCATCATCCTCCTTGTAGGAGATGGAAACAAAGTTGTAGCCGCGCTCGTTGAACTGCCTGACAAGGTCCCTTCCATGCTCTACGCCGGAGGCAAACACCACAGTCTTTTTAGGACCGCCGAACAGTTGGTTGGTCTTATTAACCCACTCGTCAACTATATCGCCGGTAATCTGCATACCGCGCTTGGTTGTCTCATCCTGCGACCATTCGCCGGCCACCTTCTTAACGCCGGTCATGTCAATCTCTTTGGCTATAAAGATCTTGAGTGGGACTAGCCACTTCTCTTCTATCAACTGTCCCGTGGGCTTTGCTCCGACTACATGGGTGTAGGTAGAGCCCAAGCCGTCTGCAAATGGCGTAGCGGTCAGGCCAATGACGCGCATCTCTGGTCGATCTTTGATGAACTCAGTTATTTTCTGACGCTGCACATGGCACTCATCAACGATCAGGAGGCCAACATCGGGAAAGTCATCCCTACGCTCCAAGGTCTGTGCGCTGCACACCTGGATTCTTTCGTAGGGACGATACCGCCAATGATCTTGCTGCATCACGCCGTGGTTGATCTTGTACTTAGATAGGCGTGCGCTGGTTTGGTTTACCAACACAATCCTATCTAGCACCATCGCAACCTTGACGCCCTTCTTGGCCTCTTGAACCATGATGTGCATGGCTACTTCTGTTTTGCCAAAACCTGTGGCCGCATACAACAGTTGGCAGCGGTGCTGGGCAAAACTCTGTTCGAGCTTCTCCACTACATCCGCTTGATGTGGTCTTAATTCAATCATGCTTTCTCCTGCTGGGAAACCGCCCAGCTTCGGTGTTATGCGGCCTTTTCGGCTCTGCGCTTCCAATAGTTTATCTGCTTAAGCATCTCAGCGTTCTTGGGCATGAACTCATCCCTGCTTTGCGTCATGGATTTTAGTTTGGCCTCTAGCTCTCTTACTTGCTCACGCAGCGAATCAATGGTCTCTTGGACCTCTGCTTGGGCCTCTTCTGAAACAGGAAGAGAACGGACCGCAAGCATATCTTTGAGCTTTGTGTTCTCTTCTGATACCGCCGTTATCTCTGTGGCTAACTCTGTCAGCTTGTCTTCGTCTTCAAACTCTGGCTCAGGATATGCAGCCGGCAATGCTTTGCGGCCAATGTTTGAAGTGTCGCGCCGCTTACCGTCTTTACCCACGGTTGTTTCTTTCTTAAGGCCCAATGCCTTACGTACACGGCCAACAGTCATGTTGCTCACCAAGCAGACCTGAGCGATTTGCGTATCGGACAGGTCGCCTAGCTCAATGTCTTCAAGCGCAAGCTGGACAACATACCGGCGCTCTTCAGGTGTCCTGGCTTTGCCATGCTGTGCATTGGCCTTGAGAGAAGCTATAAAGGCATCGCGCTTAGTGCCTTCTATGACGTTAGAGGCAATGTCTTTATGCCCTGCACGTTTGTGTGCGTGCCAACGGTGAAAGCCATCAGAAAGCCAGTAGTGCTTGCCGTCAAAATATAGATCGACAGGCGGAAATGCTTGGCCCTCAAGTATCTCTTCGGTGTAGTGCTGGACTAGGGTTTCGTCTAGCTCTTTGCGGGGTTGTGTTCCACCGTCAAGGCGGATCTTAGTCAACAAGATTTTCATTTTTTTCCTTTATTAGTTGGCGCAGTTGCGCCATTGCGTCTTTGAAGTCACCTTGCATTTGCATGATGGCCTCTTGTTGTGCTTGCATCCTCTCGTAAGATTCAGATGCAAACTTTGCTAGGTTCTCATTGGACCAAGCTGCAAAGTTCGGTATGTCCATTCATTTCCTTTCGTTTAGTTGTGGTTGGTTTAGGGCAATTTTGCGGTGGCACTACTACGCACCATACAGCAGTCCATTGTTTTCGGCGGGTTGTCCAGCGGTCTATGTACACATCGGGCATTTTTGACAGCGCACGTTTAATATGACTCGCATCTTTCTCCAGCCGTTCAGCTATCTCGGAAGTGATCAGGCCATCATGGTACTGTTGTAGCAACATCCGTATGGATTGGTGGTTTGACTTATGCATTTTTCTCCAATACGATTGCTTCCAACTTCCGTACCGCTATGCGTAGGTCTTCGGTTAGGTATTCGGGAAACGGGGTTTTTGTACTGAATGCCCACGACTCTAGCGCGGACAATATTTTGATAATGTTGAGTGCATCTTGTTTAGTCATGTGTTCTCCTTCTCTTTGATACGTTGAATTCGTTCTAACCTTTTGCGGTACGCTGCATCGTATACAACCAACTCCATAGACTGCACTACCCTATCCCAATAGCTAACCCCGGTTTCCACATGCGCCATACCATAGCCGCTTGCGTTGTCTGCATCCTGCCTTGCTTTGGCTTCAATAACGCGCATACGCGCATCGCCTACTATTTCCTTGGCGGTGTCAATGTCATAACTTTTTGGGGTCATATTTTTTCTCCAGAATTGTTAAGTGTTCAGGTTCATACCAGCTTTTTGGCTTATCCTTGAATACCCATAGCTCCACGCTTACGGGCGGGTATC
>Ga0181344_1000844_pt1 | contig 11797 bp, 13 predicted proteins | sample Su13VDMLBDD_FD_130098 | JGI IMG/M metagenome (GOLD analysis project Ga0181344, IMG submission 130098) | Freshwater viral communities from Lake Michigan, USA - Su13.VD.MLB.D.D | ecosystem: Environmental > Aquatic > Freshwater > Lake | place: USA: Michigan | collected 2013-07-15
AAGAAAAACCAACACTCTCATCTATTGAATAGAAAGTTATTTGGTATGGATGGTTTAACTCAAGAAGGTCACGATGGTGAGTTCGGTTTTGGTTCTGTTAGAACTTTGAAAGATTTTGAAAAATATTCAGGAATCTTATTCGAAAGACGTTCTATTCAAAAATATACATTGGATAAAAACTATCCACCAAACCCGTACAACTACGAAACAGAAGAGGAATGGAAATCGGATTTCACAAAAATATTCAAACACTGTATTGATGTTTCATACAGTCAAGTACCTGAAAAAGATTATGATTTTTGGGTTGTTGCTTTCCATGATGATAAAGATGAAACTATCTTTAGAAAAGATGCCGACAAAAATGAGATTGCAGGATTTATGAGAGACCCTGATGGATACTGCAAAGTATGGAGAGAGTTCCCAACACAAGAATTGCCAAAGTATTGGGTTGTATGGCCTCACTCAGAATCTAAAGGTTGGTGTGATAGATTGACAGGTCAATTAAATCATAACGTAGTAAGTTAATGATTTCCTATAAAGGAAAAAAAATTGCAGATAAGGGATTTGTAATAAATTTACCTTATAGGATGGATAGAAAATACCATACAGAACTTGTATTGAAGAAATACGGTTTTGAGGGATATGAGTATATTGATGGTGTAGTTCATGATGAACCTGAATGGAAAATTTATGGTTGTACTAAAGCTCTTTTGAATTGTGCAAAAATTGCACTTGAAGAAGGGTTAGAATCAATATTAGTATTCGAAGATGACATCAAAGTTATGAACGGTACACAAGAGTCTGACTTCGATAGAGTTTTCGAAAAGTGGGATAAGTTTTATGAATACTTTGATTTAATTGCTTTGGGCTCAAGACCTATAGAGGGTTCAAGAATAGAAAAAGTGGATGAACATTTCGGTAAAGTTTCTAATGCGTTATGCACTCAAGCTTTTTTATATAAAAGAAGTTTTTTAGAATATTTTTATGAAAATTTAAAAGATTATAAAGACCCAAATGACGCATACTACAAAGTTTTCTGTGATGAATTTATAAGTGATTGTTGTTCTCACGAAATACTCTGTAAACAAAAAAATAAACTATTTAATGTAGGGATAACAATACCGATGTTGTTCACCCAACGAGATGGATATTCGGATAATTTGCAATGTTATGAAAAATATGATGAATATCTCGAAAGGTGTTATTGGGACGCATTAAGACTAGGCGAAAAAAAATAATTTTCAGGGTTATTATTCTGAATTAATACATGGTCACTTGGAATGATATAAAGATTGCAGATAAAGGATTTTTAATTAATCTTAAGGAAAGGACTGATAGACTCGAAGACTCTCTGTTGGAATTAAATAAGATTAAAATTTCAGGTGTTGAGCGATTTGAAGCTATTAGAATAGAAGAAGACTCTGATAAAGGATGGAAAATTAGAGGTTGTACTCATAGTCACATCGAATTACTAAAATTACAAGTAACTAATAGATGGGATAAAATTTTAATTTTGGAAGATGATTTCGAATTGGACATCTGTTCTCCAAATTCATTCGAAATAACTAATACTACAATAAATAAAATATCGAGTGCAGATTTTGATTTATTATTCTTAGGAGCAACACTATTAGAAGAATCAGAAAAATTCAATGAGTTTTTAATAAAACCTAAATCATTCGTTCAGACAACCGCATATATTTCTTCATTGAAGATGTCAGAGTTTGTTGTTAACAATTTTAATTATTTGGACAAAGAATCTATGGTTAGCGGGGAACAAATCGATACTTTTTATAGTACTTTATCCTCAAAAAAACATTGGAGAATGTCTAATGTTTATAAGGATTCAAATGTACTTTTGAATCATAATTTAAAAATATTTTTCCATTTTCCTATAATTTTTAATCAGAGACGTTCTTTTTCAGATATCTTGAATATGGATACTTATTATGGAAATAATAATAAAACTAAAAATTTGAATTTTTACCCAAAGTAACAACAAAAAAAAACTAAGATGGAACAATATAATACGGATAAATATGCTCACGGATTCATAGATGTTTATGAGCCATATTTCAATGATATGGTTGATAGTAAAAATATTTTAGAGATTGGCATATATTATGGAGGTAGTCTCAAATACCTATCAGATAAATTCAAGAATGGTAAAATATATGGGATTGACATTGAAGACAAAACCAAATATGAAGAAGATAGGGTCAAAACATATATTGTTAATCAAGAAGATAGAGACTCTCTGAATAGATTTTTGAAGGAAAATGATGTTGAGTTTGATATCATTATCGATGATGGTGGTCATACAATGAAACAACAACAAATATCATTTGGAATATTGTTTAGACATCTAAAGAAGGGGGGAATCTATATTTTAGAAGATTTACATACCTCAAGATTAGAAAACTTTGGCACCATTTTTCCTGATGATTTGATAACCACTTTGGATATGTTACAGTCATTTAAATATACCAAAAACATAGCATCCAATTATATTTTGGATGAAGAAAAAGAATATATAAAAAATAACGTTGACACGATTAGAATATGGTCTAAAACTCCTGATTATAATCAAAGCGTCACTTCAATAATAAAGAAGAAATAAATACTAATTAATTTATGACACTAACAGAAATAGCAAATAGATTGGGTACTGATAAAGGTACTAAACATTTTGAATATCATTCTTATACCGAAACATATCAAGAATTATTTCATCAATTGATAGACAAAAAAATTAAAATGTTAGAAATAGGCGTTGCTGACCCAAGATTTCCTGGTGCTTCAATCCAAATGTGGACTGAATTTTTTTCAAAAATAGATTTTATTGGTTTTGACATTAATCCAAGTTGTAAAAATTTTGAAAAAGAAAATGTTCGAATATTCATTGGTGACCAAAGCGTAAGCGAAGACTTAGAACGATGTGTGGTTGAGTATGGTGGTGATTACGACATCATAATTGATGATGGACTTCATACCCATCTTCACCAAACCAAAAGTTTCGAGTCACTATATCCCCATTTAAAAGTGAACGGATTATATATTATAGAAGATTTACATGCCTATGATTGCTCGAAAACAATAAAATGGTTCGAAGAAAGAAACATTCCGTTTGAACTACATAATAACAATAAACTTTTAATACATAGAAAAGAAATGAACCCCCTTAATTTGATTTGGCAAACATTCAATGGTGACCAAACAACCTTTGAGTTTCAATATACGACTGAAGTGCTATTCAAAGACTTCGAGCAAAATAGAATATTTGATGACGGTCAACTAACTACAGTTTTAGATAACTCGGTTATTATTTATTCAAATAATTCGAATACAATTTCGGAACAATTCAATGAATATTTAAATAAGTTTGTTGAGAACGGATATAAATTTTATCTATTACATTTTTCAAATGAAAATTTAGGTCATAACTGTGAGTATTATTCGAAAGCAAATCACGTTTTCAGAAATTATTATGATTCGAATATAACCAATGAAAATGTTACATTTATTCCTTTAGGTGTCAAAACAGGGTTTATTGATAAAACCAATGACAAAACTTTGAAATCAAAAGAGTATGAGTTTTCTTTTATAGGTCAACCGAAATCGGACAGACAAGACCTATTATCTGTAATAGAAAATATGGAAAATGTTTTTATTCATAAAACAAATTCTTGGAATTGTTCAACATCATTGACTCAAGATGAATGTATTTCAATCTACAATAAAACAAAATTTGTACCCTGTCCGATGGGGTGGGTTCATCCCGATTCATTCAGATTGATGGAATGTTTAGAATCAGGGTCTGTACCAATTCTAAAAAATTATAATAACTTAGAATATTTTACTAAAATTTGGGGGGAGTCCCCAATACCTGTAATTAATTCTTGGGACGAAATTGTAAATTATTATAATATGGAAAATGACAAATATAATGAATTATATAAGGATGTATTTGATTGGTACTCTACTTTCAAAAGTAATTTATCTACGAAAATAAAAAATAATTTAAAGTAAAAATGAATAATTTTGATATTGGGATAACCACTTTTTCACTACGATATGATTTTGTTGAATCATTAGTAAAAAGTATAAGAACTTTAGGTATTGATAATAATATTTTTCTATGCATTAATGGAGAAAAAGACTCAAATTTTTCTGAAGAATACAGACAAAAGATACTATCATTATGCCTCGAATACAAAAATGTATTTCCAATATTTTTTGTTGAGACTAGAGGACTATCTAAAATGTGGAATACATTAATAATACATTCAACCAAAGACGACCTTTTAATATTGAATGATGATATCAATGTAATTTCTGATAATGTCTTTGAAGTTGTTTCTAGTCACATTAAAACTCCCGAATATTTTGGATTGAGTATTATTAATAACACGTTTTCATTTTTTGTTGTTAACAAAAAATTTATAGATGAATTAGGATATTTTGATGAACGATTAATAGGCTTCGGTGAAGAAGATGGAGATATTGTGTATAGATTAAACAAACAAACGGGTAATAAAATTTTTCGTTTGAGTGCTTCTGGTTTAGAAAATATTGTATCCCATATTAGACATGAACACATAAAAAGTGGGATAGGAAAATATTCTCTTTTCAATAGGGATTACATCTTTAATAAAAAATATAGATGTCATGGAGACATATATTATTTTCCTGAGGGAATAGAATGTGAACAATTATTGGAAAACATACAACTCTATCCATACGAAAAATTTTTTATGGAAAATAAGAAAAATTTATGATTGTAAGTAAAACAGTTAATAAAAGTGAATTATTTTATGAAACCAAATATGATAATTCAAATTTGAATGAATATTATCAACACATTCTAAATGGAATTATTTCATTCCTGACAAAAAACAATGTCCCTTATTCAATAAATTTTGGTTGTAATGATTTATCGAAAGATATTAATTTAGATTTTCAGTATGAACATACAATTACTAACGATGGAAAAGGTGGGTATTATTGTCAAGTACATAGGTTTGAAGAATTAATCAAATTAGATTCAGTTTTCGAATACTCTAATGCAAATGTTCATAATATACAAACTTCGAATTACTTTAAAGACTTCTCACAAGTTTTTCGATATTATCCTCCGTTAATTTATGATATCGAAGATATTGATAATAGTACTGTTAGATTAAAAAATTGTCTAACAATTCATAATTCAAATACGAGAAGAAATAATATACATCAAAAGGTTAATATGGACTATTTTCATAATGTTTGTAGTGGTAGTGATGTATATTGCAAAAATAATATTAAAAATACTATGAATGAGTATAAAATATTGGTCAACATACACCAAACGGATAAATTTTGTACTTTGGAAGAATTAAGAGTTTTACCCGCTTTAATGACAGGTATATTAGTTATTAGTGAAGAATCGCCATATAAAGAATATATTCCATATCATGAACAAATCATATGGTCATCTTATGATAAGATTGTTGAGACAATAAATGATGTTTTAGACAATTACGATTTTTTTAGACAAAAATATTTGACTGGTTTGAATTTAATAATAAAAAATATGAAATTTACTGCTGACAATCAGATGAATTCAATTTTCGAAAAATATACAGTATGATACATTTCATCACTCCTCTTTATCGATTTAATAATCTTAAAATAATATATTCAACAATTAAAAATCAAGTCGATGATTTTAATTGGCATTTGATTGAAGGGTCTAATAAAATTGGTAACGATGATATTGGTTTTCTAGAAGATGACGAAAGAGTTAAATTTTATAAAATTGAAACTTCACAAATTTGGGGGCATGAACAAAGGAACTTTTTTATAACTGATATAAAATGTGAAGATGAAGATTGGTGTTATTTTTTAGATGATGATAATATTATTACTTGGGATTTAATTTCGGAATATAAACAAGAAAAAAACTCAGAGATTGATTTTATTTTATTTTCTCAAAAATGTGGATTGACTGAAAAAATTAGACTCTATGGGAATAATGAGGATAGATTAAATTTAGGTCTTTGCGATATTGCCTCATTTATGATGAGATATCGAATGATTAAAAAAACATTTATACATAATATCTCTTATAGAAATGCGGATGGTCATTACGCCTTAGATATTAGACGACTTAAAAATGAACATAAGTTCAAATATTGTCCTGATAAATTTGTAAGATACAATAGTTTGTCTTTGGACATAGTGTAACTTAAAAAGAATAGATATGATTAAAATAAAATTAGAATGTTGGTGGACAGATACTTTATCATTAAACTCGAGGATGATTAAACAATTTGTACCGAATACAGATTTAACAAATTATTCGTTTGTTACTGAGAATCCAGATTACACAATTGTATTTGGTAGAACCGAATGGGGCAAAATTGAGACTTCGAAAGATAAAACTTTTTATATCTCACAAGAACCTTTATGGTCTCCAAATCAACCGAAAGACGGAATTCACGATTACAGTTCAAAAATATTAATATCTGATAAATTAGAGTATCCAAATAGAGAAGAATACATAGAAACGTTATTACCAATGTTTTATGCAGGCCGAGGAGAAAAAGACCACAGAGAAGAATGGGATTGGTCTTCTAAATTAAAAGATAAAGACTATTCAAAAAACAAGTCAGTTTCAATCATAGTTAGAAAAGACACTTATAGTCATTACAATCATTTACAAAATTTGCAAACCAATAAAATAAATTATGAACAAAGAACAAATTTAGGTATTGAATTATCCAAAGATAATAGAATTGATGTTTATGGAACTTACTGGGTGTCTAATGGTGAAAATATCAAAGGGGAAGTGTGGAATAAACATGTTGGTCTCGATGATTATAAATTTTCGGTGGCTTGTGAAAACACTATTCAGAAAAATTACATTAGTGAAAAATTTTGGGATGTTATTTTATCGGATACCGTTCCAATTTATTTAGGATGTTCTAATATTAATGAATTGATACCTGATAATTGTTATATCTCTTTGAATAATATGACTATGGATGAAATGGTTACTAAAGTAAAATCCATAGTAGATAATGAATCAGAAATCTACGAACAATATTTAGATAACATAAGAAATTTAAAAAAAGAATTTTTCATAAATCCTGAATACAATATTTGGGAAAGAATTAAATTATTAATTAATGAATAGTATTTCCTTAAACATGAAATTTTGGGACGACGGTCAACCTAACTCTACTAGAATTAGAAATGTTTCTTTTTCTTGGAAAGAACTAAAAAAATTGACTGATTACCTTAATAGTAATGGTGTTGTTGCCATTTCATCGTTATATGATTTTTCCCCCACACAAATAATTCCGGATGCAATTCACATACCATATCCTTTGGGGGTTTACAAAAAATCTGAAAAAACAAACATAATTTTAAAAAACAAAAAAAATTATGATTTTTTTATGGTTATTGATTGTGATGCATTTTTTCATGAACAAGATTACGAAAAACTATTAGAGTTGATAAAGAGTTTAGAAAAAGGGGATGTCTGTACTTTTGATTTATCAAAATTGAATGACAACGTTTCTCTTTACATAATCAATGATAATTTTATTATCGAAAATGCGGATTGGTCCTATGCATATTCAGGTGCGAAAGAAAATGGTCCCTTAAAACATCATATTGGTGGATTGGGAGGAGTTTATATTACGGATACTAATTTATTACTTTCTTTGGGGGGTTTTGATGAAAAGTATGTTGGGTGGGGTGCTGAGGACGGAGATATGATGGGTAGAATTTACTATTCAGAAATCCCTCATAAAATTAAACCAACAAATAATTTTGCACCATTTCATTTACCTCATTTTTCGGATTGGGGAAATGAATTATATTCACAAAGATTCAATAATTGAAATATGAAAGTTAAATTTATAACCGCAATTTATAGCGATTTACATGGAACATCTTTCGGTGGAAGACCAAGTAGAGGTGGTCATTATAAATACAGTTTATTGTCTCTATTGAAGATAACTGACGCTGACTTTTTATGTTATACATCGGAAAGGGAAATTGAAGATTTAAAAAATTTTTTTTACGAGCAGAACAATATTTCCACAGAAAAACTATCTTTCAAGTCATTTGATTTATCAAATACAAAATTTAAAGATTTGATTAATGAAATAAAACAAGATGACATTGAAAATGTTAAAAGGTCTGATAGATGTGTTGAGATACAATACAGTAAATTTCATTGGTGGTGGGAAGAAGATAAATCTTACGATTATTATTATTGGATTGATGCTGGTTTGTCTCATTGTGGATTGGTTCCTGATGAATATTTAATAAGTAATCATTCTTACGGAAGGTATTTTGAAAGTAGTTTATTTAATAACTTTTTTCTGAAGAATTTAATAGAAGATACCAAAGATAAATTTTTATTGGTTGGTAAGGAAAATAATAGAAACTATTGGTCGGGAACAGTTGATTCAAGATGGTACAAAGAATACGATACGAGTATTCATATTGTAGGCGGATTGTTTGGTGGGCATAAAGATAACTGGAATAATGTTGTTAGTATTTTCGAAGATTATTTAGAAAAAATATTAAAAGAGGATAAAAAATTATATCATGAAGAAGTAATTTTGAGTCTAATGAATGTAAACCATAAAGAGTTATTTGTGAGAAAAGATTTTGATATATGGTGGCATAAATCGAATGCCCCTCAAGGGGTTGCAGATGACCTTTTCGAAAAAAATAAAAGTTTTTATAAAATTTTAGAAGATTTGAATCGAATTTATGAATAATATAACTTTAGTAACGGGTCTTTGGGATATCGGTAGAGGTAATTTGAATGAAGGTTGGTCTAGGTCTTATGAGCATTATATAAATAATTTCAAAAAATTGTTAGATTTTGATGTTAATTTAATTGTTTTTGGTGATGAAGAACTTCGTAAAATTGTTCAAGACCACCGTAAAGATGAAAACACACAGTTTATCTTGAGACCATTATCTTGGTTCAAGACATCTGAGTTTTTTGAAAAAATTCAATCAATTAGAAATGACGAAAAATGGAAAAATATTTCTGGTTGGTTACCTGAATCGACTCAATCGAGGTTAGAACTTTATAACCCATTAGTCATGTCCAAAGTATTTTTACTACATGATGCAAAAATCATGGATAAGTTCAATTCGGATTATATGTTCTGGATTGATGGTGGCATAACAAACACAGTTCATCCAGGATACTTTACCCATGATAAAGTTTTAGATTTATTAGCAAAATATATCTCGAAGTTTAGTTTTATTTGTTTTCCATATAGTGCGGAAAAAGAAATTCATGGTTTCGAATACACTAAATTAAATTCGATTGCTGGCGGTGAAGTTAATAAAGTTGCGAGAGGAGGATTTTTTGGAGGCCCCAAAAAAACTATTAGTGACATCAACTCAATTTATTATGGATTGTTAAAATCCACTTTGGATGAAGGATATATGGGTACTGAAGAGTCCATATTTACTATAATGTGTTATAAACACTCAGATTTGATAAATTACTTCGAAATCGAATCTAACGGATTGATTAGTAAATTTTTTGAAGACTTAAAAAATGATAGTTTGGTTGTCAAATCAGAATCTAATATTTCACACGTTGATGTCTTGGATGTTAATAAAGTTGGTCTTTATGTCATAACATTCAACAGTCCTAAACAGTTCTCTACTTTGTTAAAATCTTTCGAATTATATGATAAAGATTTTATTGTAAAACCAAAAAAATATCTATTAAATAATTCTAGTGATGAATCAACTTTTGATGAATATGAAAAATTATGTAAAGAATTTGGTTTTGAACACATTAAAAAAGATAATTTAGGTATTTGTGGAGGAAGACAATTCATTTCAGAACATTTTGAAGAAAGTGAACTTGATTTTATGTTTTTTTTCGAAGATGATATGTTTTTTTATAACGGAAAGGATACAACTTGTAGAAACGGATTCAATCGATATGTAAAAAATTTGTATTCAAGTTCGTTACAAATTTGTAAAATGGAAAACTTTGACTTTCTGAAACTAAACTATACTGAATTCTTTGGTGACAATGGGACACAATGGTCTTGGTATAACGTACCACAAAACATAAGAGAAAAATATTGGCCATTAAAAAATAAATTACCTCAAATAGGATTAGACCCAAATGCGCCGAAAGCCGAGTATAAAAATGTTCTTTCCCACCAAGGAATACCTTACACAAAGGGAGATGTTTACTACTGTAATTGGCCTCAAGTTGTGAGTAAATCAGGTAATAAAAAAATGTTTTTAGATACAACTTGGGCACATCCTTTTGAACAAACTTGGATGAGTCATATGTATCAGTTAACTAAAAAGGGTGAACTTAATCCAGGATTACTCCTTATTACACCAACTGAACACGATAGGTTTGAACATTACGATAGAAATTTGCGTAAAGAATCCTAACAATATATTTATTGTTATGGAATTTTTTATCAAAAAAAATGCAACCCTACCTGTTCTTAAAATGCAAGTTGTTAAGGACGGTAGGAGTGGGTATCTTGAAATAATGGAAAGCTTGGAGGTATCTACAATTTATTTCTCAATGGTTAACACCTCTACAGGTATTGCAAAAATTGTATCTGCGCCTTGTAGTATAGTACCTTTAACTTTACCTGCGGGAGCGACACCTGAGTATTATATCTATTATCAGTTCAGTGCGAGAGATACAAATCAGGTTGGAAGATATCAGGGTCAATTTTTGTTAAAGAATGATGAAGGAAATTTAATGTTACCTCTCAGGGAAGAGCTCTACATTAATGTTCAGGACAGTTTTATTTCAACCGAACCTTGTTGTTAATTTACTTTTTATGATGTCCTATTAGTTTTTTTCATGATTCAAGATTTTTTGGGGGTTGATATAACCTACCCTAATAATATTACAACGGAACAAGAACTATTTTTTTTGTACGGATTAATTTCTTCAATGAATCCAAAAACCATTGTCGAGTTAGGGGGCGGTTCCTCTGGCATATTTTCTCAACTTTTTATAAGGGCTCAAAAAAATAATCTTGAAGCTAAGTTATTTTCGGTAGATATTTTGGAAATGAAAAAAAAATCAGATAATCATTTTCCAATAAAGAAGAATGTAGATGATGTAACATTGGGTGATTTACATAATCGAAAAATAGATATTCTTATTTTTGATTGTCATGTAGTAATACCCCAACTGAATTTCTATAACAAAATGCTCGAAAATAAATTGATAGACGACAACACAGTTCTTATTTTACACGATACAAATCTATATTATGAACCATATTGTACGTTCTTTAAACAAAATGGTGGTACTTATGGTTTGGACTATAAAGATGCGTATGCCCCCCAATGGGTTGAAAGAAATTTAACCAACTATTTTAAGTTGAAGGGGTATGATGTTTTCAACTTACATACGAAAGCAGAAAATCACAATGATAATTATCCCTTTTTGAATGGGTTTTCTGTATGTCAAAAATTTTCCCCTTTACCCCCGTTCTATGTAGATTACCCCGAATAATTTTTTTATATTTACAAAGAAGACAAATTTCACTTAAAAGTGGAAGCTAATATGTCACTTAAAATATAAATTATGATATCTAACGAAGTTATTGAGTCGTTCCTACATGGAAATGACCCCGAAGAATTCATCGTTGCAATAGAATTCGATTATGTTTCTAACTCCATTTACAAAATAAAAGAAATACCTGGTAAGGGTAAAGAAATTAGAAAAGATACCTTTATCCCGTTTGCTTGGGTCGGTGACCTCAGAGGTTTAAAG
>Ga0181344_1000846_pt1 | contig 11772 bp, 14 predicted proteins | sample Su13VDMLBDD_FD_130098 | JGI IMG/M metagenome (GOLD analysis project Ga0181344, IMG submission 130098) | Freshwater viral communities from Lake Michigan, USA - Su13.VD.MLB.D.D | ecosystem: Environmental > Aquatic > Freshwater > Lake | place: USA: Michigan | collected 2013-07-15
CAGAAGAAAAATTAGGGTCATTACCTGGTAATTTAGAAGAAAAATTAGATCCTTATATTTTTCCATCTTATTATCTTTTAAATAAAATAATAGGTAAGGAAGCTAGAGAAAAATTAAAAGAGTCTGAAATTATTGAGGTGTTTGCCTTGGCATATATGAGGGGTATGAACATAGACAATTCGATTTTAATTTTTGAAGAAGCCCAAAACTCAACACCAAATCAAATGAAATTATTGTTAACAAGAATTGGTTTTAACAGTAAATTTTTTATTTCTGGAGATTTAGAACAAACAGATAGGTATAAAGACAAAAAACAGTCAGGTCTTTATGATGCACTACAAAGGTTTAATAATATTAATGATATTGGGGTTTATGATTTTAGAAACGCAAAAAATGTAAGAAACCCATTAATTGGAAAAATACTTGATGAATATGACAAAGAGAATAGGAATTGAGATTAACGGGGTTCTTAGAGATACCATTGGCAAATTTAAACAATTATATGATCAACATATGGTTGGTAAGTATGAATTTGAATCAATTGACAAAACCTTTAATGTTGAGTTCTCAGGTGATACGGAAGAAATTGCTAAGATAGACGAAAACATTGATGTAAATTACTTTGAGTATAAAGTAATATCAGATGTAACTTCACTGAACCTACTTGACCATTTTTCATTTCCAACAAAAGACGATTTATATAGTTTTATGTATGAGGAGTATACAATGGAATTGTTTGGTCACGCTCCATCAACAGAAATGACAACATTTAACACATTAAATGAATTGTATTACGATTTAAGAGACAATTATGATATTTTAATAGTATCCGATGAGATCGGTAAATCAAAACCATCCTCATTATTTTTTCTTTCTAAATTTGGATGTCTTATTGAGAAGGTATTATTTTATAGTGAAATAACAAAAAATAAAATGTTTGATGAAATAGACATTTTACTTACATCAAACCCTGACTTATTATTAAATAAGTATGAGAATAAAATTTTAATTAAATTTGAAACGGAATACAATAAACATATATCATCAGAATTCACAATAAAATCTTTATCTGAATTTGAGGGTATAATAAAAAAAATAACTTACGATGTTCAAAATATTGAATGAAAACTATTATGTAGATCTTGACGTATTGGATGATTATGTTAATTTAACAAGTGTTAGTGGAGAACCACAAATACATTTAGTTAAATATGAATCAATAAAGTCAATGTTAGAAACTGTACTTACGGAAAGTAATGAGGTTGATGAGGATTTAGGGCTAAAAAGTAATGAACTTTCTATACCATTTAAAATTGCCTTTAATACTTTATTAATGAAGAAAATAATAAACAAACTATAAAAATATGAATACGGAACAAATATCAAAATTAGAAAGGTCTATTCAAAACATGAAAGACAAAAAGTCTAGAATTTATTTCTTAGTTCAAGACACAAAAGGAAACGCAAAGGCATCTGTTAGATACATTTATCAAATGGCTATGGAATTAAAAAATGAAGGTTTTAACCCAATTATTCTTCATGAAAAACCAGACTATTATGGAGTTTCAGAATGGTTAGGTGAAGAATATATGAATGAACTACAACATAAACCAATTGAAGGTACTAATTTAGATGTCTCTCCGGAAGATATTATTATTATCCCTGAGATATATGCATTTGTTATGGATCAAATAACAAACTTACCTTGTGGTAAAATTGTTCTTTGTCAATCATACGACTACATATTTGAGACATTACAGCCAGGACAAACTTGGCCACTATTAGGATTTTTAAAATGTTTAACCACATCTGAAAATCAAAAAGAATATATTAAAAATGTTGTAAGAAATGTTTCTGTGGATGTTATTGAACCTACCATTTCTAATTCATTTACAAAACAAGAACTACCACCAAAAACAATCGTATCTATCCATACAAGAGATCATAGAGATACAACAAATCTTATAAAAACTTTTTACGCTAAATTTCCACAATATAGATGGATTACATTTAGAGATTTAAGAGGGTTAAGCGAAAAAGAATTTTCAGAAGCAATGAAAGATAGTTTTGTTTCTGTTTGGGTTGATCAAATTAGTGGTTGGGGGACATTTCCTTTAGAATCTATCAAAATGGGTATTCCTGTAATTGGTTTAGTTCCTAATTTAGTACCTAACTGGATGAACGAAGATAATGGTGTTTGGATTAACAATAAAAACATGTTACCTGATGTTATTGCCGATTTTATCCAAAATTGGTTAGAGGATAATATAAACCCTGAACTTTATACAAATATGGAAAAAACTTCTGAAAGTTTGTCAACAAACGAAAATTTTAAAACTGAAGTTGTTAAGTTTTTTAATGAAGTAATAAACACAAGATTGGATAACTTTGTATCTCAGTTAGATAAATTAGAAACAATATAAAAAATGGAAAATAAAAATACAATATCAGTAATATTACCTATTAAATCAGGTAAAGCCAGAAATTTTGAGGATTATTTTAATAAATGTATTACATCAGTTAAAAATCAAAAAGAATTTGTAAGTGAATTAATAATTGTTCATTGTGATGAAACCTCATTAACGGATCATATTAATTCTTATGATTTTGAGGACCTTAATGTTATTAAGTTAACTTGGGATAAAGAACCTAATTTTGCAGACCAAATTAATTATGGTGTTAATTCCGCTAAATCAAATTGGGTTTCATTTTTAGAATTTGACGACGAATACTCTAACATTTGGTTTAAAAATGCGACTAATTACATGAACATTTATAAAAATGTGGGTGTTTTTATGCCAATAGTTGTTGATGTTAATGAACAAGGAGTTTTTGTTGGTTTTACGAATGAAGCCACATTTGCCTCAAATATATCACAAGAAATGGGAATTTTGACAAATGAGACATTATTAAACTATCAAAATTTCCAATTGTCAGGGATTATAATTAAAAAAGATGATTTTATTAATTATGGGGGTATTAAAAATAATTTAAAACTAACCTTTGGGTATGAGTTCTTTTTAAGATTAACTCAAAATTCAGTTAAAATTATGAGTATACCTAAAATTGGTTACAAACACATGAATCTAAGAGAAGGTTCTATATTTTGGAATTACAAAAATGGGGATGATAGATTGAGTGAAGATGAGGTAAAGTTTTGGATTGAGTCATCTAAAAAAGAATATTTCTACATCAAACAAAGAGATATAAAATACGAACCGCAAGAGGTTTAATGGATTTAAAAACTAACTTAACCGAAGAAACGAATGAAAAGAAAAAGAAGGGAAGAAAACCTAAGTTAAATAATTATTTTGATGAACCCCAAGAAAATGCGGTTAGAATGTATCTAACCGCAACTACAATGGATGAGAAGAACCAAATATATAATGAGTACTTAAAATTTCCCTTAGACAAGATGATATCGTCAATTATAAGACGATATAAATTATATAGAAAAGATATGAATTTTGAAGAAATTCATATTGACACTCATTCATTTTTGATGACTAAAATTGATAAATTTAAACCATCAAAAGAAAAAAAGGCATATTCATATTTTGGCACAATATGCAAAAATTATCTTATGGGTCAAATATTAAAAGACCAAAAAGATATGAATCGTAAAGTGTCATATGAAGATATCTCTGCCGATTTGCATAACGCGCCAGACATGATATATCATATTGATAATGACGAAGTCTCGACAGAAGAAATTATTAATAAATTCATTCTAAAATTAACCGACTCTATGGATGAAAAAAATGTTAGCGATCAAGAGGTTAAGTTAGGACAAGCTTTAATGGAAATATTTAAAAATTATAATAACATTTTTGTTGATAATACAAACAATAATAAATTTAATAAAAACGTTGTCCTTTTTGAAATAAGGGAAATGACTAATTTATCAACTAAAGAAATAAGAAATTCATTAAAAAGGTACAAAAAAATATATCAAGAAATAATAAATGATATGTTAAAATAAAAACAAAAATATTTATTGATATGCCAAGACCACCTAAAAAAGAAATTAATCTAAGTAAAGATTCTTTATTATCTTTAATGCAAGAAATATACAATGAAATTGTTGAGCAAAGAAATACCGCAATTAGAATACAAAACAAAATGCTAACAATGATGAAAGAACCTGAAGATATGACTCTTATTGGTCCTGTAATTGAAAAACAACAAAAAATAATAAACGAATGTGTTGAAAAAAAATTATCTCTCTCAAAACTCCAAGCACAAATTTGGCAAAAATCACAAGACAAAGAAGATAATTTTACATTATCTGATATTGATATGAATGATGATATTTTACAATCTTTAATAGATAAAGACACTGATGATAAAAATTACAAACTTAAGAAATAATGCCATCACAAGATTTAGATTTTAGTTATGGTGAAGTTAAAAGTAAAATTAACGCCGCCAAAACCTATAATCAGGTAAGGTCTGATATTGCCAATTTATCAAAAAAAAAGGGAGATAACGAAGAAGTTGATTCTAAAAAAAATAGAAGATCAAAGTCAGAGGCAAAAAAAGAAAAAAAAAGATCACAAAAAAAACAAAAAACTCAATTAGACGAATTAGTTGATATTGCCAGTTTAACTAACAGAAAAGGGTCAAATACGATAGAATATTTGAAAAAAGTATTTGTTAGAGCTCTTGCAAATTGTAAACCAAAATTAGTTGAGATCTTATTAAAAGAATCTATTAATACTATTGGGTGTAGTCAAGATCAGGAATACACCCCCAATCAACCAATTTACATACCTGTTAGATCTATTGATTTATTATCTTTACTTAAAAAAGACCCCGCAGACGATAAAAACAAAATCCTGTACGAAAAAAATGCAATAAATGTTGGTACCGTACCTTTCGCAATGAATAAAGAATTGTACCATAGAATACAATCTTTAGGTACTTCATTCTTTAATGAGTATGGGCAATATTATAAGGGGGCGTCAGGTCAAGATCTTTTTGATATTGAGTACGTATTACAAGATGGGTTAGGTAATCCTGGCCAATTTTTTAAAGTTACATTACAACCTAGGTTTACAGGTGTTAATAAAATTTCTGAAGCACTAAAAGATTACTACGCATCTTTAGATATATTAGACTTTAATAATGTGATTGCCATGTTATTTGAGATCCTTACCGGATTTTTATCTATACAATTTGGATCTGGTAACCTTAAAATAGGAGACTTTTCTAAATTCCAAATTATACTACAAAGAATATTAGGATTATGTTTTGACTCAACAAAAGAAATAGATGTTGCAGGAACATCTAAAACATCAGAATTAGATGAAGTCGATGAATCCTTTTTTGAGTTTACAAGTGTAGACTTATTTGAGATTGAGGAGAGGATAAATAATATCTATCAAGGTGTTATTACATTCCAAGATTGCGATAACGTTAACGTACCTATTGACCCTGTATTAATTACCGAAGCAATAAATGATTTAATATTTGTTTCAGGACAAACTATTGACGAAGCAATTGATAACGCATCTTCGGCGGTTGTTAACCCATCAAATGATAATGGTTTTGGTATTCAGATTAGTTTTGATTTAAGTCTATTAAAAAATATACCTAAAGCAATTCTTTTCGCCTTATTTTCCCCAAAAGTATTATTACCAATAATGATAATGTTAAAATCTCTTGGGTCATCTATTGGGGACCTTGTTAAGTCTTTAATGGATTTTGTTAAAAAGTTTTTTAGACTTGTCAGTCAAATAATGTCTCAAATAGGTGCTATTTTTATACAAGAACTTTTTAAAATTATAAAACAAGATATACAAAACCTAATACAGGCAATTATCTTAGATGTAACAAAAGAAACGTCACAAACAAGATTAAGAATTATTTTGAGATTGATAGAAATTATATTAACGGTTGCCAGATTAATTAAGGATTGGAGAGAGTGTAAAGGTGTTGTAGATGAAATATTACAATTATTAAAAATTGCGATAAGTGGTTTTGGGGATACTGTTCCAAAACCTTTATTGGTTGCCACAAAATTACTTAGTGGGTATTCAGCCTCAAGGGCTTTTGTTAATTCAATTGAGGAGTATCAAAAAATAGGGTTACCCACAGGACCAATGCCCGATGGAAGTCCTAATTTAGGATTAGCGTCATTATTTTCACAATTAAAGGCGAATAAAAAAGAAGAGGATGAAAATAGTAAAGTCGAAGGTATTACCGGTTTTGGTAAATGGTTACCTGGAGGTATTGTAGCGCCAATGAATTTAAGTGGTAAAAAATTATAGTATGGATATTAAAGAAGCAGAAAAAATTGCAGAGATAGTAAAAGACTACAAAAATAAATCTAATAAAGATCTTGTTAAGACGTTGGATTTCTTAAATAATGAATTTACTCAAACAAAAGACAAACTTATAATGTTATCTAATTATTTAGATAAAATAGAAACCACATATAACACAATATTAAAAGAACACAATAGTAGAAATGGCGGGTAATGAAAATCAAATAATATTTCCAGGTGTTGTTATAGACAACAAAGATCCTATGGTTTTAGGCCGTCTTAGAGTTAGACCTGAAGTAAAAGACTATCAAGGGGTTATTAGTACTATACCTAATTGGGATGAAGAAGTGGACCCATGGACCCAAAGAGATCCATTTGTTTTTTTACCTCTTTTACCTTTTTATATTAACCAAACACCGGAAAAAAATGAACTTGTAAATATAATTTATCAAGATAAATCATTTGATAATTTAAATCAATATTACATACAAGGCCCATTTTCATCACCACAAACCACAAATTATGAATATTTTGAGTCCGCCAAAAAGTTTACCGCAGCGGGATCTAAAATAAAACAATCTCTTTCATTAAAAAATCAAAAAGGTGAATATAGAAATATTAAAAGTTTTGGTATATTTCCAGAACCTGGTGACAATTCTTTGTTAGGTAGAGGAACGGCAGATGTTATTGTTAAAAAAAATGAACTTTTATTACGAGCAGGTAAAACAAATAGTATCTTTGACGTTAATAAGTTTCCCATTGAAAATGAAAAAAGAGCATTTTTACATTTAAGTGACTATAGCACTAAATCAGAAAATGGTGAAGAAAAAGAAGATCAAATTGTTTCTGTTGAAACTAAACCTATTAGAAAAGTTATTGATTGGGACATTATTAATCCTGACAATGCTATGGACGCATTTACAGGCACAATTTATTTATATAATGTGCCATATAATATCACCTCAACATCTAATGTTTCTTTAGAGTCAAAAGATTTTAGTGTGGTTAGTAATGTGTCTCAAATAGTTGGGGCTCCTGAATATTACATACAATTTATAGGTAAAACATTAAAAGAAACTTACACCTTAATAAATGATTTTATTAAAGGGGTAAATGAAGGCACAATAAACATAAGTGGTTATACCATACACAATGTTTATGATCAGTTCCCTTTTTATTTTAGACCAACATTAAACACTTATGATAAATTAATTAATCTTACAGGTGCAACACCAACAGAAATAGATAATATAACAAAAATAAGTAATAAAGTTAAATTAAACGCAAACGATACCCAAACAGGATATAATTTAGTATGGGATTATAATAAAACGTCAAGACCAATAAAAATAAATAAAACAACTTTTATACCTATTTTATATTCAACGTCACCAATAACTTATTCAACAATGGGTGCCGAAAAAGTTTTTATTCTATCCCATGGAACTGAGATCCCGTCAAAAGGTAAAATAGATTTAAGCTCAACACTATACGGTATAAAAGAAGATAAATACACAAAAGAAATAATCCCTAAAACAGACCCAATGGTAAGGGGGGATGAGTTAATGAAATTAATAAATCTTATTGTAAAATTTTTAATTTCTCATGTTCACCCATTCCATGGTTTGTCTCCCGTTCCTGTTGGTAGGGATGGAACAAGGACATCAGAAATACTCGAACAACTATTAAATGCTCCAAACACAATTTTAAATCAAAATATTAGAATTAATTGATATTTATTATAAAAAAGTAAATGTCAATTAATAATTCATATTTCAGTAGGAATAATACCATAATTTCTAATAGTTTAACAAATACAGGAAGAAACCCTGTTATTGAGTTATTTTATGGTAATGACACTCTTTTAAACCCAAGAGGATTTAGTAGGTTCATATTTGATTTAGATCTGTCTTTATTAAAAGAAAAATATAATAATGGGGTTATAAGTAAAACATGTGGTAGTATTAAACACACATTAAGAATGACAAATACCTCGTTCTTTAATAAAGAGTTTTTAAATGAAAAAAATTCACAAGGTAGAATAAGAGCAACTTCATTTGATTTAATTTTATTTAAAATTCCATATACAGATTTAGATCCTAATAGACCACAAATATGGGACGAAGGTGTTGGTTATGATTATGCTGATATTATGTCAACCGTACCTAATGATAAGAATTTTTCAGATAGACCTTCTAATTGGTACCAAACAACAACAATAGATTTTTGGGAAGAACCAGGAATATACAATAATTTAAATACCGGTCTAACTCCATTTTCATCATTAACAATAGTTGACACCCAACACTTTGAATTTGGGGATGAAAACATAGAGTTTGATATGACGGAGGAAATACAATCAATACTTAATAATGATTTTATTAATCCTGTTGGTTGGGGTATTGCTTTTTTACCACAAGTAGAAAATTTGACGGGAACAACTGGAACGTACTCAGTTGGGTTTTTCTCAAGGCACACCCAAACTTTTTATGAACCGTTTTTAGAAACTTCATATGACGACTTAATAGAAGATAATAGGAATAATTTTACTTTAGGTAAGGTAAATAAACTTTATTTATATTCATACGAAGATGGGGATTTCCAAAATTTAGACAACCCCCCATTAGTTACCATATCGGATTCTTCAGGTAACCCAATACCAGGACTTATTAATTTATCCTCATGTACAAAAACAAAAGGGGTTTATGAAATTATTATACCTCCGTTAATTGGGTATAGAACACCTTGTATATTTAACGACACTTGGTCTAATATTAAATTAAATGGATTTAATTTACCTGATATATATAACGATTTTACAATATACCCAATACAAAAATCCATACAAATTGGGACATCAACAAACTCACCTTCATTATATGGATTTGATTATTATGGGATAAAACAAGATGAAATGATACTAAATACCGATATTAGAAAAGTTGGTGTTATAGTAAAACAAGCTTATACAACAAATAAACAACTACCAAATGTAGACGTTTATTATAGAGTTTATGTTAGGGAAGGAACAACAGAAGTTCAAGTACAAGATTGGACAAAAGTTAATAGAACCCCAAACGAGTATTACTTTATTTTTGACACAAGAGATAAGATTCCTAACGAATATTTTATTGATTTAAAAGTAATTTCATCAGGTGAAGTAAATACTTATAAGAAAGAAATAAAGTTTCAAATAGTGAATAAAAAATAAAAAAAAATAAATTATGGCAAATACTAGTGCAAACACAGAATCAACAATATGTTTAGAAATTTGTTCTGGAGGTACTACTACCGTTGTTAATGTAAGTCCACCACATCCTGTGTGGAGCGACTTAACAGGAGGTACTGTTACAGAATTAAATGCAATAACATTAGGGGGTCCTAATGGTTTAAATAATTAAAACATGAGAAGATCAATACAAATAACAGAAAATGAGTTAGCCTCTTTAATAAAAAAAATTGTTAAAGAATCTGACAAAGGAAGTTCACGATATATGTTTTTCTCAAACCTTCAACAGATGAGAAGACAATGCGATCTTCTTTTAGATTTAGACGAATCAATGGTTGAATCTATTTTAGAAAATGGTCATGATTGGGCACAAGATCATATATCCGAAGCCAAAAATAATATGGATCAGGTTTTTGATTTTATCATGAATGAATCAAAAAAAGATGGTGATAAAGATGATTATGATGAAATGGTAAGTGAAGGTAGAAAAAAAACCGGAACTAAATTATGTGCCAGAGGAAAAGCGGCAGCTAAATCTAAATATGACGTTTACCCAAGTGCTTATGCCAATGGATATGCGGTTCAGGTATGTAAAGGTGAAAAACCAGGTCTCGATGGTAAAAAACATTGCTCAGGAGCGTATTGTTAAATTTTAACTATTATTTGTTTTTATTTTAATTTTTACATATCTTTGTAAAAAAAGAATAATGAAAAAAAAAATTATAAGATTCTTCCAAAGACTTAAATTACGATTTTACATATGGAGTAAGAAAAAAGATGGTAGTATCATACCAACTTATGAAGACGCACCAGCATCTTACGAAAAAACATGTTTTCAAATATGTTTAAAAGTCATTAAACATCCCGAAACTAAATTTATGATTGCCCCAATGTCTAATAAGAGATACATTGAGAATAAAAAAATGGATGTTTTTATAACTATGTACGATAAAAGAGTTGATTTAACTAATCATGTTTATCATTATAATGTTAATCTTACTAATAGGGATTGGGAAAGGATAACATATATCTTTGATAATGAGACGGAAAAAAGACGTTTAAACTATGAGAATAACATTAATTCACAAATAAAAAATTCTTTACATAACGTTTTAGAAAGAATTTCTCATCTCGAAAATAACTCTACCAATTAATTTATCTATAGATTCTTTTTTTGTTTTGTAAGAGGTCATAATTGGTTTTTGTCCTTTACCTGTTTGAGTATCTTTTTTTTCGGCCCTTCTTTTTTGTTGACATGCAGATCTTTTTTGCGAATCTGACATTTTACCGGCGACTCCCGCGGCTCTACATTTAGGGTACGATCCTTTATTTGTGTCAGGTCTACCACATGGTGGATGTTTACCATCAACTTTTTTACAGATGTTAACCCAAGGTCCTTTTGGTTGGTTAGAACCCTTTGGTTTTTTCTTTTTACCAAACCAAACTGCCAAATCTTCATTTACAGTGTGTACATCATATTCATCTTGTTTGTAAGTCCCATCAGAATTTTTTTCCCAAACACCAACAACTTTTTTAATATTGTTTTTCATTGTTTTTTGTTTCTTTTGATGGTTAAATGTTGTATCAACAAATTCCGTAAACGGAGCTAATATATTATTTTTCCAATTTTTTAAACCCAATTCAATCGGACCATTATATAAACCTGCGGTTATTGACGAATCCGCTTCTTTAATAGGTACAATACTTAGTTTTTTACTTTTACCTGGATTTGGATTTATACTATTACCATCATCATCACTAAAGGTCGATAATGGATGTTTTGTCATATAGTTTGTTACTTTTTTGGCTTTACCCTCAATTTTTTTTATTTGTTTTGGGGTTTCATCCATTTTACCATCCATACTATCGTATTGTAATAATGGACTATCATAATGTGAAACCTCATCAGTAAATGGAGCTAAAATATCTTTTTTAAATTTTCTTAACCCTAATTGCATAGGTAGAATATAAGATCCCCTACTCCCACTTTCGGAAGTTGCTTCTTTTATGATTTTATTTACTATATGTTTTATATTCATTATTATATAAATATATCGTTTAATAGTTATGGAAGAAGAAAGTAAAATGTTTGGTAATCTTTTTGGTAGTATTAATATCCTATCTGAAGAACACTTAGAAGTTATCTTATCTACAATGGATAGAGAACATGCAATATACTATTTGGTTGAGTCAGTAAAGGCGGCACATAACAGAGGATCCTTCTCTATTGGAGAAAGTGAAGTAATATCAAAATCAATTAGAATTTTATCTAGA
>Ga0181344_1000847_pt1 | contig 11768 bp, 19 predicted proteins | sample Su13VDMLBDD_FD_130098 | JGI IMG/M metagenome (GOLD analysis project Ga0181344, IMG submission 130098) | Freshwater viral communities from Lake Michigan, USA - Su13.VD.MLB.D.D | ecosystem: Environmental > Aquatic > Freshwater > Lake | place: USA: Michigan | collected 2013-07-15
ACTTCAACATCATCTTGATCAAAGACGGCCCTTGATATGCCAAGCAAATCACCAGCCCAACATCGTCTGATGGAAGCCGCCGCCCACACCAAGGGCGGCTTGAACGCCAAAGGCCGAGCCTCCGCGAAAAAGCAAGGCATGAACTTGAAACCTCCCCAGCCAGAAGGCGGCTCCCGCAAGGACTCTTTCTGTGCGAGGATGGAAGGGATGAAAAAGAAATTAACCAGCGCAAAGACGGCAAAAGATCACGATTCACGTATTAATAAATCGTTAAGAGCCTGGAAATGCTAGATTTTAGCCTTGTTTGGTCGGCCATATTATCACTGATAATATCGCTGTTAGCGTACATGATGAACGAGAAGTTCAGAGAGCTGGCTCGTATTAGCATTTTGCTCAACAAAACACGCGAGGAGGTTGCCCGTGATAACGTTACTCAAGCAGAAGTTGACCGCATTACAAGTCACATTGATCAACGCTTTAACAAGCTTGAAGAAAAGATTGACCAGCTTATTCGGCAAGGGAGATAATGATGCCGAGCGTAAGTAAGAAACAACATAATTTCATGGCCGCGATTGCACATTCGCCATCGTTTGCTAAGAAAGCAGGAGTCCCACAGTCCGTGGGGAAAGATTTTAACAAGGCCGATAAAGGTCTTAAATTTGCAAAAGGTGGCGATATGAAAAGCGACATGAAAGAAGACATGGCAATGGATATGAAACAAGACAAAGCCATGATGCAAAAGGCTGTGAACAAACACGAAGGCCGTTTGCACAAAGGTCAGCCTATGACCAAGCTGGCCAAGGGCGGCACATTCCGTTCTTCTGCCAATGGAATTGCCCAGCGTGGTAAAACCCGTGGCACTCAAGTAAAAATGGCTGGCGGCGGCAGCTGCTAAGGAGAACATCATGGGTATGCTTGATAGATTGCTAGGTAAAAGCGAAGCTGGTGCTGGCCGTGGGTTTGTTAACCCTAAGACAGTGGCAGAAATGAATGACGAAGAGCGCAGCCCAGCTGAACGCGAAGCTCGTCAAATGATGAAAGACCGCAAGGCCGCCAAACAAGCTGATGCAGCTTATGAAAAAGCTATGCCCAATCCTTATAAATCTGGCGGCAGAGTTTCTGCTTCATCTCGCGGCGATGGTTGCGCGGTTAAAGGCCACACCCGTGGCAAGATGGTGTAATCATGATGGGCAGCCGTGGGATGGGCGCCATCCGTGCTTCAAAGATGCCAAAGGGCGTCCGTAAAGAACGGCGTGATGACACTGACTTTACTGAATACGCTAAAGGCGGCTCCGTTGGCTTGTATGCCAACATTAACGCCAAGAAAAAACGTATTGCTGCTGGATCCGGCGAGAAGATGCGTAAGGTTGGCTCTAAGGGCGCGCCTACTGCTGACGCTTTTGTTCAATCTGCAAAGACTGCGAAAAAATAATGCCTAATTTATACAACAAACTAATGTCCAAAGAGCGCGGCAATATTCAAGATGCGCCAAACAAACAGCGCATCGGCCAAGCACCTCTAAACTTGCGATCTGCTATGAGATACGCTGCTGGTGGTGTATCGGACTCTGACATTGGCTCTTTTGTTCAGCAGAACCTTGGCAACCCAGCTGCTATTGCTCAAGCAGCTCAAATGTATCAAGTTACTGCAGAAGACTTGGCAAGAGCTACGGGATATAGCCCAGAACAAATTAGTACATATTTCTCTTCTGCTGGTGTTAGCGGCCCATATCAGGCGCCACAACAAGCAACGTCTCCAGAGACAACAAGCTCACCAGATACAAATCCAGAACCAACCCGAACACAAGAGCCACGTAAAGCAGAAGATATTCGTGAAGTAACTCGTCCAGAGCCAGAGCGTCCTCGTCCTCCAAGAGAGGAACCTCCTCGTCCAAGGTATGAAGAGCCCCCTCGTCCTCCAAGAGAAGAGCCACCCCCTCCTAGGTCAATGGATGTAACACCTCCTCCTCCAATTGCGCCAAGGTATGAAGAGCCGCCAGAAATTTATCCTGTGCAGCCTACGCAGCCTCGGACGTCTTATCGTCAAGATGCAGATGGCACTTTGACTGAAATTGGATATGACGGTCAGCCTATCTCTGGCTATACACCAGAGCAAACAGCCATGGACAGAGCTACAAGAGGGCTTGATCCGTCTGAGTTTCAGTACGTATGGAATGGCCAAGGATACGACAAAGTTCGTACCGGCGGCATTACTATGGATGACGGCACATTTATCGCTGGTGTAGACAATGGCCAAGGCGGTGTTAATGTTGGAACGCCAGAATTCTTCCAAAGCTATGCCAATGACCCAATGACTATGGCGCGTTTGAGGGAGATGTATGGTTTTACCGGTGATCAGCCAGCTTATCAAGAGCCGCAAATTGGGTACAACCCAGCGGAAAATGTTACGCCTCAAATTCCTTTTAACCCAGCCGATATACCAGTCAATGGTTATAACGAGCCAGAAGCAAACCTTTTCAAGCTAAATAATCCTCAACAAGATGAAGTTGAAGATCAGCGTGTAGATCTGCTTAAACGGGCGGTACAAGGTCAAGGTGTTGGATCTCTTGCTGACTCACAAAAATTAGCTGCGCTTCTTAAGTCTTTAGGATATAGCAAATGACAACTTCAGGAACCACAGCCTTTAACATGGAGTTCACTGAGCTCGCGGAAGAGGCGTGGGAGAGAGCTGGTCGGGAGATGCGTTCAGGTTATGACCTGCGCACAGCCCGCCGTTCTCTTAATCTGATGACCATTGAGTGGGCAAATCGCGGCATCAATATGTGGACGATTGAGACAGGGACTATTACTTTGACTCCGGGTCTGGCCACATATGCTTTGCCTACAGATACGATTGACTTGCTAGATCATGTGATCCGGACGCAAGCAAACAATTCGTCTACTCAGGCAGACTTGAGCATTACCCGTATTAGTGTTTCTACATATGCAACGATCCCTAACAAGCTTGTTCAGGGGCGGCCAATCCAAGTGTGGATTCAGCGTTTGTCTGGTGAAACCAATCCAACTCAATCCGTTCTTAGCACAGCTATTACGTCAACAGACACATCAATCACGCTTAGTTCGGTGGTTGGATTAGCTGGGTCTGGATTTATTCGCCTTGGCACAGAAGACATTTACTACACATATATCAGTGGTGATACGCTGGGTGGTGTGTTCCGTGGCCAGAACAATACGACAGCAGCTGCTCAAAGTGTTGCAGAACCTGTTTACGTTCCCCAGCTGCCGGCTATTACAGTGTGGCCTACGCCTGATAACTCACAGCAGTACCAGTTTGTGTATTACAGAATGCGCCGCATTCAAGACGCTGGCGCTGGTGTACAGACGTCAGATATGAATTTTAGATTCCTACCGTGCGTAGCGGCTGGATTAGCCTACTACATAGCCATGAAAGTGCCTGAACTGCAAGGCCGTCTGGATATGCTTAAAAAGGTTTATGACGAACAGTATGCTTTGGCAGCTCAAGAGGATCGCGAGAAGGCTACATTGAGGCTGGTGCCTCGGATTGCGTTCATTGGTGGTGGTACTTAATGGCAACTCCGTTTGCATCCGGTAAATATGCTATTGCCGAATGTGATCGGTGTGGGCAGCGTTACAAGTTAAAGCAGTTAAAGATGGAGGTCATCAAGACCAAGCTTTATCAGCTGAAAGTTTGTGAGGCTTGTTGGGATCCAGATCAGCCGCAGTTGCAGCTGGGAATGTATCCTGTTTATGATCCACAGGCGCTGTATCAGCCACGGCCAGATACAACGTATGTGACGGCGGGCTTGAATGCTGCGGGTAATTTAACAGGTGGTTCGCGTGACATTCAGTGGGGTTGGAACCCGGTAGGTGGGTCTAGTGGTTTTGACGCATATTTAACACCCAACTACTTGGCATTAGCCGCACAAGTTGGTACAGTAACGATTCAAATAGGGAGCTAAACATGGCATATACACGATCAGCAGATGGAGTCGCTAAAAAAGGTAAGACTGATGTTCACATCTTTCCTAACAGCGGCCATTCTGCAAAAGAAACAAAAGGCGGAACAGGTAAGGGTAAGGGTAAAACCAACTCTGACATGAAGACAATGGGTCGTAATTTGGCAAAAATTGCAGCACAAAAGCGAGGCTAATATGGCTAAATACAGCAAAATGATGATGGGTAAAGAAGTTGGTGATGCTAAGGTCTACGCTCCTCCGCACACAATGAAGGGTGAAAAGGTTGCTCCTAAAGGAAATCCTGGCTCTGGTAAAAACTTAAGCCGTGCTGACACTGTGGAAATGACTGTTGGGAATATCAACAAATCCTCTGGTGGCACTCCTAAAACTTCTGGCATTAAGATGCGCGGTACGGGCGCGGCTACTAAAGGCTTGATGGCACGAGGCCCAATGGCATGAACTACACCCAGCTTGTCACGCAAGTAGGAGACTACTGCGAGAATTCTTTCCCAACTGACAATATGAATACGTTCATTCGTCAGGCGGAGCAGCGCATCTATAACACGGCGCAACCTGCTAATCTAAGAAAGAACGTGACAGGCCAGTTAACTGCCAGCAATAAGTATTTAGCAGCGCCATCTGATTTTTTGTCTACGTATAGCCTTGCCATATACCCAGCTTCAGGCACGGGCGACTACCTGTATTTGCTGAACAAAGATGTAAACTTCATGCGTGAAGCATATCCAAACCCAGCAACTACGGGTAAGCCTAAGCATTACGCAATCTTTGGCCCTCAGTCTAATGATGTAAACGAGTTGTCGTTCATGGTTGGCCCAACGCCTGATGTGGCTTACAGGGCCGAGTTGCATTACTACTACTACCCAGAGTCCATTGTGACTGCTAGTACATCTTGGCTAGGTGATAACTTTGACTCTGTGCTTTTGTATGGGACTATCTGTGAAGCGTACACATACATGAAGGGCGAGGCAGATATGGTTAAGTTAGCGCAAGATCGCTATGTTCAAGCAATTGCTCTGTATAAAAATCTGGCTGATGGTAAGCAACGCATGGATGCTTATCGTGATGGTCAAGTTAGGGTTCAAGTATCATGAGTATTCTTCAAACCGCGACCACAAGCTTTAAAGTTGAACTGCTTCAGGCGGTTCACAACTTTGGGCCAACTACGCCTAACACGTTCAAGATTGCTTTGTACACGGCGGCGGCAAACATTAACGCTGACACTACGGTGTATACAACCGACGGACAAGTTGTTGGGACAGGATATACAGCAGGTGGAAATACATTGGCTATATCTGTATCTCCCACTTCTGGCAATAACACGGCATCTGTCCCCACTGCGTTTATTTCGTTTAGCAACTCTTCTTGGACAAGCGCCTCGTTTACTTGTCGTGCGGCACTAATTTACAATTCCACTCAGGGTAACAAATCGGTTGCCGTGTTGGACTTTGGTGCTGACAAAACAGTTAACAACGACACATTCACAGTTATCTTCCCAACGCCCGATGCCAATAGCGCAATCGTTCGTATCTCTTAAGGACGCATCATGAGTACAGAAAAAAGCAAAGCCCAAGACGTTGTGTCTGCTGGGTTGTTGACATTCCCCAAGAGTGGCGATTCAGCTTCTGCTGGTGGTGTTTACACCGTTACTTGCGTAGGCCCTGATGGGGTTGAAAAGTGGTCTGACACCTTCCACAACTTAGTTGTGAATGAAGGCTTGCAAGATATGAACAGCAAGTACTTCAAAGGTTCGGGTTATACAGCAGTCTGGTACTTGGGTTTGGTGACTGGCCCCGGCTCCGGTACAACGTTTGCTGCTGCTGACACCTTGGCATCTCATGCAGGTTGGACAGAGAACACTGACTACACAGGTAGCCGCAAGACTGTGACGTTTGGTACAGCTACAACCGCAGACCCTTCAGTGATTAGCAACTCAGCTTCACCTTCTGCTTTTGCCATTACAGGTACGGCTACGATTGCTGGTGCGTTCTTGGCTTCTACTACCGACAACTCAGGTGTTTTGTTCTCTGCCGGTGACTTTACAGGCGGTGATAAGTCTGTAGCCAGCGGTGACACACTGAACGTAACGTATCAGTTTTCCCTTGACGCTGCCTGATAGGTAGAGTGGTGTTTGGAGATGTAACTTTTGCTCAGTCTCCCTTTGCCTCGTTAGGCGGGGCTACGTTTGGTGTCGACATCTCCGAATCCGCAGTAGCAAATAACGTTCAATCGGTGTTGGCTACATTTGCTGGGACTGAGGCTGAACTTGCTGCGGCAGTGGCAACTCAAACGGTTATTGCCAATATGTTTGTATCTCAAAACGAGATGGCTACGGGTACTGACACGTTCAACACCCTTAATAATATCTTCAACGTGGCCCGTGCAGAATCTGCCACGGCTTCAGATGTAAACAGTGCGGTGGCTATCTTAATTGGGGCTATTGCCGAGGCTGCTACTGGCTCTGACTCTTTTATCTCTCGTGCAGACTTTGCCGCAGCAATTGCTGAGATGGGGTTGGTATTTGATGAGTTTGCTTCCGCCAGAATTCTTAATGTTGCTCTTGCTGAAGGCGCTACAGCAACAGATGCGTATTTAGTCAGGACTATTTTTGGCGCAGTGATTGCCGAAAGTGTAGTTGGGTCTGACTCTTTAATCCCTGTAAGAGAAATCAATGCGCGGCCAACAGGCATTCAGCTTTATGTAAATATCGGCACTGCACTTATTTGGGCGGTAATTGATGACAGCCAGACTCCAAACTGGCAAAATATCAACAATGTCCAAGGCAGCGGCTGGACAAACATAAACGATGAACAAACCCCCGGTTGGACGAACATCCCATCGTAAGGACAAAAAATGGCGTTAGTACTAAAAGATCGGGTCAAAGAAACGTCCACAACGGCTGGGACGGGCACACTAACGCTTGCTGGAGCGGTTACGGGCTTTCAATCTTTTGCCGCAGTAGGTGATGGCAACAGTACTTATTACGCTATTGCAGACAACGCTACAGGCGCATGGGAAGTAGGTATTGGCACTTACACTTCTTCTGGCACTACGTTATCCCGTACAACAGTTTTGTCTTCCAGCAATGGTGGATCGCTGGTATCGTTTACATCCAACCCCAAGGACGTATTTGTAACATACCCATCCTCACGGTCGGCGTACCAAAACGAAGCAGGGACGCAAGTAGTCCAAACCGCATTTGGTGCAATTACTGCCACTTCTGCGGCTTTGACTACAGGCACAGTCTCAACAACTCCAGCGGCCAACACAGATATTGCCAACAAACAGTACGTGGATGGTTTGGTCACTCAAGGTATCTCGTACCATGAGCCTGTCTTTGTTGAGTCCCCCAATACTGCGGGTAACTTAAATGCCACATATAACCAGCCCGGCGGCGCGGGAGATGGCGTTGGCGCTACACTTACTAATAACGGCACTAAAGCTGCGTTGACTATTGATGGCGTGTTGATGACCACGACCAAGAGGGTCTTGATCTATAACCAGACCAACGCTTTTGAAAATGGCGTCTACACGGTTACAACGGTTGGCACACCTGATCCCGGCGGCACAAATTGGGTACTTACTCGGTCGACCGACGCAGATACCTACGGCCTACGTGATCCTGATGCTATAGGGTACAACGACGCTTTCTTTGTGACCGACGGCGATACAGGCGCAGGCGAGACTTATGTTGTAACTACACCGGGCGTTATTACGTTTGGCACAACAAACATTACATTTGCCCAGATTAGCTCCGCACAGGTGTACAACGCTGGCACGGGTCTGAACCTTTCGCCAGCTACCACGTTCAATATTTCTAATACGGGCGTATCAGCTAATACATACGGCTCTGCGTCTGCGGTTCCTGTGTTTGCCGTTAATGCTCAGGGGCAACTTACTTCTGTAACCAATACAAGTATTGCCATCACTGGCTCTCAAGTGTCTGGCAACATCTCTGGATCGGCTGGGTCTGTGGCGAATGCGCTGACGTTGGGTACATATCTGACGGGCACAAGTTTTAACGGCTCTGCTGCTGTAACAGCAACCGTTGACGCGACTTCGGCTAACACAGCCTCCAAGGTTGTGGCAAGAGATGGTTCTGGAGATTTTGCTGCTGGAACAATTACCGCAGCTTTATCAGGTAACGCAACCACTGCAACAACTGCTACAAATGTAGCGGGCGGCGCGGCTAACCGTATTGTGTACAACACATCCGCTGGCACAACAAACTTTGCTGTGGCTCCCACAGTATCTAGCACATATCTGTATTGGAATGGTTCTGCATTTGCTTGGGGTGCGGTTGCTCAATCTACGCCTATTTTAGAAAATGACCAGACAATCTCATCTAATTACACACTGACAACGGCAAAGAACGGGTTCAGTGTTGGGCCTGTTACGATTAATTCAGGTGTAACTGTTACGGTTGGCAGCGGTCAGCGTTGGCTGGTTGTTTAAGGAATAAATATGGCTGTCGTAAATTACACCCCTCTACTTGGACTGGCTCTCCCAACCACGGGCGATCTGGTTGGTATTTGGGGCACTACAGTTAATACTGCGCTGACATCCTTGTTGGATACGGCCATTGCAGGTACAACCACTCTGACAGCAGATGCAGATGTAACCTTGACCGACACGGATGGCACGTCCAATCAAGCCCGCTCTGCCATTATCAATTGGACGGCTACAGGCACAGTAACAAGAAACATTAACGCTCCCAAAGATAGCAAAATCTATGTCGTGTTTAACAACACAGGTGGTACGCAGTCTATTGTTATTCGTGGCGGCCCTGCTACTTTTACCACTGGCGTAACCATTGTGGCTGGCGATCAGGCTATGGTTGCTTGGAATACAGCGCTAGGCGACTTTGAAAAGGTTGGCGGTGGAAACCCCGCAGGCTCTAACACGCAGATTCAGTTTAATAACGCAGGTAACTTTGGCGCTGCTGCTGGCCTGACTTGGAACGGCACAACCATGACAGCCACTGCGCTGTCTGCTGGCACATTAACGCTGACCAGCTCTCCGTTGGCTATTGCCTCTGGCGGTACAAACTCTACGGCTACCCCTACGAATGGCGGTGTTGGTTACGGAACAGGCACTGCCCACGCATATACAGCCGCAGGTGTAGCTGGTAAAGTACTGACTTCCAACGGCGCAGCAGCCCCTACATGGGAAGACACAGTAGCCCCCGTAGTTGCCAGTGGCGCACTAACAGTAAACACAACAACAGTCAGTGCAAGTTACACGTTGCCTGTAGGTTCAAACGCATTCTCCGTAGGGCCGATTACGATTGCGGATTCCTACACCGTTACAGTATCATCCGGACAAAGGTGGGTAGTTATATGAGTATTATTGCAGCAGGAACCACAACCACAACCGCGCTATCTAGCACGGGCAATACCGACGGCACGTTGCAGTTCCAAGTTAACGGCACAACCGCTTCTGTTACTTTAAACACCCTTGGCGCTATCGGTGTAGGTTCTACACCGGCGTTTGGAACGTCTGGTCAGGTACTAACTTCGGCTGGTTCTACTGCGGCTCCGGCTTGGGCAGCTTCTCCCGCAGGCGGTAACACATCTAGCAATATTGGCTACCTGAACATCCCGCAAAACATTCAAGCTGGTAGCTACACACTGGTGCTTGGCGATTCGGGATACCACATCTACCATGCGCTTGGCGCTGGTGCGGCAACGTACACAATCCCTGCTAACGCATCGGTTGCATACCCAATCGGTACGGCAATTACGTTTGTGAATATGTCGGCAACGTCAATCAGTATTGCCATTACATCTGACACAATGTATTTGAGTTCTGCTGGTACGACAGGTACACGCACATTAGCGCAGTACGGCTCGGCTACGGCTATTAAACTGACCAGCACAACATGGCTTATCAGCGGGAGCGGTTTGACATGAGCGGTGTATTACAGGCTGTTTTTCAGAACCAACGATCGTTTGGCGCTCCGCCGGGGCAACAAGCCTTTACAACTGCGGGTACTTTTTCATGGGTTGCTCCTGCGGGCGTTACTTCTGTTTCAGTTGTCTGTGTGGGCGGTGGTGGTGGCGCATCTGCTAACTACGCTGGCGGCGGTGGGGAACTAAGATATGGAAATAATATAACGGTTGTTCCGGGTACTTCATACGCGGTTGTAGTAGGAGTTTTTGGCACAAAAAGTGTAAATGGGAGTAGTCCCGGTGGAAATGGTGGAGCATCAAGTTTTAATACAACAACTGTTGTGGCAAATGGTGGATCTGCTACTATTGTTGGTGGGTCTGGCGCTGGTGGATCTGGTGGTACTGGCACTGGGGGCGGTAATGGTGGTGGCATAGGGACTACAACCATGGCTGGAGGAGGTGGCGCTGGTGGATATTCTGGTGCTGGTGGTGCAGGCCCAAATGTGAGTGATGGCGCTCAAACTAGTCAGGGTGGCTCAGGAGGCGGCGGTGGTGGCGGAGCAGGTCGCTGGACGTTCAATGATGGTAAACACCCTATTATTTACTATGCCAGTGGCGGTGGTGGTGGCGTAGGTATTTTAGGGGAAGGCGCAAGTGGAGCAGCAAGAAATAGTGAGACATCACCTACAGCAGGAGGTTTTGGCGGTTCGGGCGGTGCAACTGGCGGATCGGGTACTAGTACTACTACAAACCCGCCAAACACAAACGGCGGTAGTGGTGGGGCTTATGGAGGCGGCGGCGGTTCTGCATTTAATTGGCAGGGCATTAACGTGAACTCTGGTGGTAATGGCGCACTTGGTGCGGTACGCATTATTTGGCCGGGCACTACACGCACATTCCCATCAACAAATACGGGCAATTTGTAATGGAACTATATATTCGCATTATTAATGGACAGCCGTTTGAGCATCCAATTTTTGGTGACAATTTTAGGCAAGCATTCCCTGAAATAGATGTTAACAATTTACCGTCTGAGTTTGCACGTTTTGAACGCATAGAACTCCCGATCCTTGGTCTTTATGAGGTTTATGAAGGTGTGACATACGAATGGATTGATGGTATTGTGAAAGATGTGCATCATGTTCGCCCTATGACGGAAACAGAAACAATTAAAAGACAAGTTGAAGTAGCTGAGGGTGAAGCAGAGGCGCAAAGGCTTATGGCCTTATTTAAAGAACAAATACTAAATACTTTTCAGAGTGAAAATCTTGGAGTAACTCGTGTCTAACCCGATAACCGACATCCGGCTTGTTGATAATTTATTTGTCAAGATGCACCAGTTTGTTAATGCTGGCGATACACATCAGGGCCATGCTCATGTGTTTGACCACATCACTTTGTTGGCGGCTGGCTCAGTCACGATGAAACATAACAAGGGCGAGCAAGACTTTACTGCGCCACATTTGATCGTAACTCCTAAAGGCGTAGTTCATCAGTTTATTGCCAAGGAACCAAACACGGTGTTTTGCTGCATCCATGCAATACGTGACGGAAGTAACGTAGATGATGTAGCATCACAAGATATAACCCCTGAGCAGGCGTTTGAACTGCTTACAAAATATCCGCTAACGCAGGAGTAAATTATGGCAGTAGTAATCACAGGTAACAACACACCCACGGCTGGCGGCGTAACGTACGGCGACGGGACAACGTATGCAAACACAGCGGCTGGGACTGCTGGTCAGATTTTGCAGAGCAACGGCTCTTCGGCTCCGTCTTGGGTAGCTGCTCCGGGTGGTGGCTCTTGGATTTATCTATCAACTGTAAATGCAAGTGCGGCAGCAACAGCGGATATTGAATCTACGTTTGACTCGACGTATGACGTGTATGCAATTGTTGCAGAAGATTTTTTTCCGGCTACA
>Ga0181344_1000850_pt1 | contig 11712 bp, 23 predicted proteins | sample Su13VDMLBDD_FD_130098 | JGI IMG/M metagenome (GOLD analysis project Ga0181344, IMG submission 130098) | Freshwater viral communities from Lake Michigan, USA - Su13.VD.MLB.D.D | ecosystem: Environmental > Aquatic > Freshwater > Lake | place: USA: Michigan | collected 2013-07-15
CTGCGAAGATTTTTTCTGCGCTCATTTTGATTTTGTTTTAGATTTAGACTTGGGTTTAGAAACTGATTTGATTTTGATTTGATTGTCGAGTAGCTGTACCACGTCGTGAAGGATGTCGTACTTATCATCAATTGTGTTGACCGTCTCCGGTACACACAGCTCGATGAAGGTGGTCTTGTTGTATGGAATGTCTGTCGGCTCCATGCCTGTAACAAACTTAATCCATCTGTCCCGAACTCTTTGAAGGATGCTCATGGTATTTGTTTTTGTGATTTAATCTAGTGTCTCTTCGATGTAGTGGTTGTCGATGTTGTCGGTAGGGTTCTGCCCGAAGTATCTGCTATACACCTCAACCGCACGCTCGACCTTACGTTCCCCGTTAGCAACGAATGTTTCAGTTGGCCTGAAGATACCAAGCTGCCCTGACTCCTTGTCGATTACGAAGAACACAAGCGGCTTACCGAAAAGCTTCTGATAGATGTAGCACTGGGAGTCATAGTTGTATGCCTTCGCTGAGTACTTGAACTTGTTGATGTCCGAAGTTGTCTTCAGGTCTATGATCATGTCATCGCATACAATGTCAGCCTTACCCTTCCACATCAGCCCCTTGATGTCGCCAACAGCAGGCAGCTCGTACTGGTTACCTTCCTTGTAGATTGCCTCAAAGAAAAGGATGTTGCTCTTGATGATAGACACTAGCTTGTCTACCTCCTCTATCTCCTTCTTCAGTAGCACGAACTCATAGTTGTTGGTCTCGCAGTAGTTCTTGTACTCCTTTGTATTGCGACTGCTTACATCAACGAATGGTGTGTTGGCTACCTTGTCAGGCTCGATGAGTGACTGATGGAAGTACCTGCCTGCGGCGAAGTTCTTGTTGTCACCTCTCTGCTTGCCGTACCCTTTCGGGTTGGCTAGAAGAAGTCCGATGTCAGAGTTGGACAGGTAAGCCTTCCCCATGCCTGCATAGTACTCGTAGTCGTTCTTGAGCTTCTCGATTATGTCGTTGTGTGTAAACATCACTTGGCATTTACAAGTTCAACAATTTCCTTCTTAAGGCTTGGCGTTATCTTGTACTTGCGTGATAGCTGCTGACCAATCTTCTCTAGGCCTAGTCCCTTGTTGGCTTCTACATACTTGACGACTCGGTTCCAGTCCTCTGTTCCCTTCTCAAGAAGGATTGTGTCGGAAGGCTTCTCTGAAACAACTGCATCAGGGATGTCCTCTCCTGTCCACAGGCTTAGACCTAGACCATGCATAGCGATTGCCTTTGCTGTGCTGCGTTGGATTGCCTTGTTCACGTCGGTCGATGTGATCTTTGCAACAGGTATGGCATTGTTGCGGTTGTCCATGATCGGCAGGTAGTCAATGTGCTCGATGCCACCGACAATGATACCAACCTTTACGTAGGCTGTGATGCCGTCAGTGAAGTAGTTCAGTCCTGTGTGGTCGTGCTCGTAGACCTTACGCTGCGCGTCATGGTAGTTTGTTTTGAGCAGTGACCATGCGTTAGCCCATGACAGATAATCGAGGTTCCCTTTCCGCTCCATCTTGTCCTTGACGTTAATGGATGCAAGTGTTGTGAATGTTGATTTCATTAGATTGAATTTTTGATTTTATGAATAACTCGTTTGTAGTCGTTGTCTTGCTCTATCCTTTTCTTCACAGCGCCGATGCTGTATATGATTGTGCTATGCGCTGGAGAGTAGCCTAGCTCAGACATGAACTGTTTGATTGTTGATATACGCATGGGTCTTTCGTGACACAGGTAGAATAGAATCTGTCTTGCCTCAGAGATTTCCCTTCGCTTGGTCTTGCTAAGCAGCTCTTCCTTCGTGATTCTGAATAGGCTCGACACACTATCGGCGTACTTATCAAAGATTTCTTTCTTCATAGATTTAATTAAAGTGGTCGACGAAGATAGCACATGTAGTCTATCAATCATCAGTCCGTTGATTATTTATTTTATCCGTTGAAAAATTTATCTGCCACGTTCATCCAAAGGAATGACTCAGCATCTTCAAGGGACTCGGTTGTTCGTGTCCACTTGTCAATCTCGTCAGACTCGTTGGTGTCCATGTCAGCAACAGCCATGAACGTGCCGTCCTTCATTACCTGAATGTAGAACCCACACAGGTACACGATTATCTCTGAGCAGTCCGGATGTAGCTTGCTGTTCTTGGGCAGATCTACGTTTAGCTTGCCAACAAACCTGCCTGATTTCCTGAACTCGTCAAGCGTGAGCTTAGCTCCGTCCCTGATTGACCGCAGCATTGATACGTGCAGTTGGTCTGGCTTGTCGCTAACTAATAGCGATTCGATTTCTTTTTGTACGTTCAACATTTGATTAGATTTTGTATAAAGGTATTTCAATTTATTCAGATTGGCAAAATATCTAGGTCAGAAAATTTTACATAAACGAACCCGTCAATCGTGCGCTTGTCTGCATTGTTGAATGACTCAGTGGTCAGGCACATTGTCCTTGCGGACGAGGTCTGCTTTAGCTTCTCGATGTACAGCGTGGCGTCCATCAGCTCCTCCTGAAGGTGTGTCAGCCACTGAACAGGTGTCAGCTCAGCCCCGTCTAGCGTTGTGCCGTACTTCTTAAGACCTACGTCAGACCTGAAAGCAAAGCTCTCGATAACTGATACCACTATCTTGTCGTTGTTTTTCATTTGTCTACGATTTTAATGTTCTTGTATTTGCTTAGCACAACCTCGCCATCATCGTCCATCCACACGCCCTTGTTTGTTTCTGAAAGGACATCGAACGGAATGTATCCAGCCGACTTAACAATCTCGTCCATCGTTATCCTGAACCTGTTCTTCTTCATCAGCGACAGACCAACGCCATAGTTTTTGAAGAAGTCCTGTGCGCTTTCCCGATCGAAGAACCACTCCAAGAACTTGAACTTGTGTACGTACAGCGTGTTGCATGGCCGACCACGTTTCTCGGATGGTGTCTTTGAAGACACGGTCGATGTGTTGTCCTTGAAGATGCTCATCTTGTCGTCAATCTTCTTGGCGTTCTTGTACTTACCTGTTCGACCTGATGCGTAGACGCGTGCGAATTGCTTGACCGACTCATCGGTCCATGTGAATTGATTGCTCATGTGTGTTTGATTTATTGTTTAAGATTTCTGTTACGCTCGAATACACCATCCCAGTACCGCTCCCACTCGCTCTTCTCCTTGTGGTTGTAGTTAAGTATCCACACGATTACGTATGTGTAGACCATTACTAGGACTGATATCAGTATGATTAGTAGTGCTGTCATGTGTTTTATGGTTTAAGTATCTCTGATTCATTGTACCAAGCATCGCATCCCATGCAGTGGTAGTTGTTGAACAGGTCGTGCTCAAGGTCGTGGAAACATGACACGCATACAGGCTTTGTGCTGACCATCTCGCCGTCGTCAACCATCTCGTCCTCGTAGTAGACCGTCACCTTCTCAGCCTTGGGTGTGAATGGAGAGTCGGCAGGATACTGCGTGCTCCACCAATTGTATTTGCCGTCATCGACGAACGACATCTGCGTCTGCTTTGGTTTAGTGTACTCACGCTCGTATCTTTTGTGCATCTTGTTGTTGCCGACCTCCATCGCCTTATTGAAGTAGACCCAGCACATCACCTCCTGACCACGTACCATGATAGGAACCTGCTTGCGGCAGTACCATGTCGGATGACCCTCTAGTCTGTCAGTGTCTTTGAGGACACTATCGCTGACCCGATATACCTCGACCTCCACGTTGTGTCCCTGCCCCTTGTTCTCAATCAGGTACGGAAGTCCGCTCACAATCAGAGGGTATCTGTCCTTAGTCTTGCCCTTGCCGATGAAGGTTGAGTCACCAAGATACCAGTTGTGGTTGCCATGTCCACGCTTGAGCGTGCCGTACACAGCCACGTAGTGTGTCTCGATTACGTCAGCCTTGCTGAACCACACGCCATCGTGCTTTGTCCACAGGCTCTTGTTGTAGATCTCGTATGTCCTGCGCTTGGTGTTGGCTGTCACGAACCGGCAGTTGGTTGGCTCAAGTATTGATTTCCACTCGCTCCGTTTTACATCTCCGATTGTATTGGCAAGCACCTTGCTGTCGCAGTCATTGGCATTGCCTAGTCCCTTGATTGTTCCGTTCATCATCAGCCACTCGTCCTTCTTGCTGCCGCATTGGAACGGATGCGTGTTGGACAGACCGACCTTGCCGACGGTTGCGTACCTGAAGTGTGCAATGAATGGTCGGTTGGTGTCAAGCACCTTGTACTCTTTTGATTTGTGGTATGTGATTTTGAAGTTGTCTAGCCAGACTACTCCGAGTCCGTCAGGGTTTATCCGTCCCGCGTTCTTTAGGATTTGAGGGTCGATTGTTTTGCCCTTCTGCTTTACGATGATTACGCACATGTGTGTTTGATTTTATTGGTTTTAGATTGTATGGTGTTGAGTCAAGCCCGTACTCGAATGTGTATCCGATCGAAGACACCTCAGCAAGCATGCTCTCGCACTCTCCGTAGGTGAACGACCACTCCCTTGAGTACCTGTCAAGTATCTCGGCAAGCTTCTTGGGTAGCTCGTGTGGGTTCAGGTTGAACATGTCTGTCATGGCTTCTGCTTTTGTGTCTCGTATACCCTGATGCCGTCCACGTTACGCACGTTCACCTGATACACGTCCTTGAGTATGTCAAGGTAGTAGATGAACTTGGTTCGGTCTGCATCGGGCAGATACAAGAGCCTGTCAATAATGTCCTGAATGATTTCGTTGCGCTCGGCAACTGACGGAATGTTGTTCATATGTGTGTGTTTAGTTGACAAAGATACGACAATGAATAGACACTGCCAAATCTATTTTATAGGTTGACAATGTATTCGTACTCGTCCTCGGTTAGGATAGCATAGTCCTGCCACCCATCGAACGCTGATAGCAAATCGACTGGGTCTGTCTTGCCGTCCTTCCACTCGAAGGTTGAGAATGGAATGGTTGAGTCTGCAAATGCTTCGATGCCCTGCTCCTCTAGTAGGATGACTGCATCTCTTCCGAAAAGAAAGTACTTGTTCATTGGTTTAGATTTAGGTTATACGATTTGAGTAGTTCGATGAACGATTGGTATACGTCTTTGGCTGTTCGTCCCTTCAGTCCGTAGTGCTGTTTGATTACGGCTAGCTTGACGTGTGTTCTCATGCCAGCAGACATCAGCTTAAGGTAATACTTGTGTACAACTATCTGATATAGGAACGGATGCAGTTCGCTTTCTCCGTAGTATACCTTTGGCGCTTGTAGTTTCCCGTCTACCCAATCTTGGTGGGCTTTTTCAAATGGTGTCATGCTGATTGATTTACTAGTTTATAGATTTGATCCACGCTTTCATGGACGTAGAATGTTTCTACCATTGCGCCCCTGCTTTGAATCTTAGTGCAGTCTATAACAAGACCGTTGAACTTTGCAGACTCTAATGGCATGACGGCAATGATACTCTCTGTCCCGATTAGGATTTTTTCATCCTTGGTGTTTGTTAGTTTGATTAACATATGATTGGTTGATTGATTACAAAAAGTGGGCAGGTGTCTTTGAAGACACCCACCCGTTTACCACACACTACACTATCTTACAGCCCTTCGGCTTGGTCTTGGCAGGAACCTTGAGATGTCGTCATGAGCCACACCATTGATGATGTAAGCCCTGAACAATGAAGCAAGTCTCATCACCTCATCGGTCGCTGTCTCGTTGCCGTCGTACATTGACAGAATGATAGGTCGTATACGCTTCAGCAGTGAGTCGTGCCGTCCGTTCGGTTGGTTGATACTGAAGTCGACAATCTCATAGAACAGCTGATACCTTCTCATCATCTGCTTCACGCTCTGAAACCTGCTAACTAGTCTGAACTCAAGCGTGTTGCCCTTCACGTTTGCCATGTTGTACTTGCGCACCCATCCACAGCTACGCACATTGCTCGAGTCCCAATTCGAGTCGCACGTGTCGTAGATTACACCATCACCATGGTTCCATCTGTGCATCAGGCTTTCGGGAAGCATCCGTAGATTTCCACCACAGAAATGGTTGAGCAGTCTCTTTCGGAATATCGCCATCAGTATGCCACAATTCTTTCGCACAGCGGCAAGCACCTGCTCTCCGTCCATCCCATCCACCCCGATTGTAACATGTCCACCGCATCTGTAAGCGCCGTCACTATTCGTGCCGTTGCTCGGTGAGTACTGGTCGTCAATGATTTTCTCTGCCTGATACATCATGTTGAAGACCTTGTTTCGCCACATTCCCGCAGGCAGTAGCGGAAGGATGTTGGTCACCGCCTCGTATCCGCATGACGAGTCATGCTCGAACCCACAGAACAGAGGATACTCACGAACAGCTGACGAGTGCAGTTGGCTTTTCTCCACCTCGAACCCGATCGTGAACTTGGATACGTACTCCATCCCATCGAACTTGATTGCCTCACGTTTCTGTTTCGGCTTGAGTCCTGCCACGTCAACCTGATGAGGTGTCTTGTGCAGCTCGATTGGACTCGGCTTGCAGTGGTAACTGCTGATGCGTCCTCTACTACGTGTACCTGTTGTGCGGTAGGTAATACCGGTTGAGTTGTTGCTCATATGTGTGTGGTTTAGTGTCTTTGAAGATACTTTTATCTTATCATCTGCTTCAGTTCAGCCTTCACCCTACGTGCGGTCTCACCCCTCCATGAGGTCGCATTGGATAGGAAGTACAGCACAATTGTCTTGCCGTTGTCTGCACAGTATGGGTCTTCGGGTGCGTTGATGCACTCCATTGCCTGAAGATAGGGGCGTGCCCCGAAGTAGATGTTTGTCCAGTCTGCACGAATCTCACGTGCGATTTCGCTGATGTTTCTCATGTTGTTTTGTTTTAGTTGTTCATTGATGATAGTGATTCAATCGTGTCTGCGCTTAGGCTTACCCATATTTTCATAATCTTAAAGTCCTTGACGCACACCTCCACACCCCCATCGTAATCCTCCCGACAGGTTACCCCTTTTAGTTTAAGATACTTTAGTGCGCCGTCAACATCACGCTTGGATACAGCGTTAACGATTGGTCTCATGTCTTGGATGCGTCTCTTGAGCGCATCGTTTTGCGTTTCTAAATTTTCAATCTGTGTCATGTGGTTTTGTTTAATCGTTTATGGTTTCAGAATATCCTTCCTCTCTCATCCGCTCCATGTCTGTGTCATCGAAGACACGTTTGGTGATTGGGTAGAAGAAGTAGTATGGGGTGTGCATCTGCTCACCGATGTCGGCTCTGTGTCTGATGTCATCACCGCTCCACCAAGGCAGGAGCAGGTTGTAGCAGTCTGTGTACTCTAGCACGTCACATACACCTGTGTGTCTGCACTGACGCATCATCTTTGGATGTTTCTGTTTCATGTGTTGTAAATTTTAGCCCCCACTCACCATTGAAGGTCACGACCTAGTCGGTGGGGAGGTGTCATTGATGATACTTATACTTCTCCCAATCCTTTCCGTACCTTATGCAATATGCTTTCATATCCCATATGTCGCTTATGACTCGATAGCATATTCCATCGCTCCAATCGTTCATGTCTTCAGCGAACTTGACCGCATCTTTCTCATTGGCAAATGAGTCTACTCTTCCGCCATTGTGACCATCGCAGTCTTTTCCTGTTGCAATTACCCAAAAATTGGCTTTCATACGTGTGTGGTTTTTGATGAGAGCCTGCCGACGGGATCGAACCGCCGAGTCAGTACCAACCGCAGGCTATGTGTCATCGATGACACTCAATCAATGTCAAATACAAAGTCATCATGTTTGTACGCTGTCCATCTCAAGGACTCGTTGTCCTTCAGGTCACACGCGATTTCGATGTTGTTGCACATCTCCTGTGCGGCACCATCTTGGCTTACAAAATTGAATCGACGTAGCATCTTGATGTCCTCAAGAACCATTGCAAGTCTGTGTTCGAGTTGCTGAACCCTGTTCAACTGATTGGGATTTTCCATGTGTGTGGTTTTAATCTGCCGACATTGGCATTGGTTCGGTAGGTGGTTTCGCTCCACCTTCGCTCATAGCTTACCGAACTGAGTGTCATCAAAAACACTGATGAACTGCATACACGACCATCGTACCAATCAGGTGCACAATCCACCCGAGACGTACCATGTCGGTAACGTACTGCTTCTCGCCGATCTCGTCAGCAACTGAGCACGTCAGGATGACGCCGACAACTGATGAGATGAACATGATACCAACTGCCAGTCCCGTTCCCGAGAATAGGGCAAGGTAGGACGGCATTGCCGAGAACAAAATGAGGAGGAGGGTCGCTCTTTTCATATGTGTGGTTTTAAGGTTAGGGTCGGTGGGCAGCTTCGCTCTGCCTTCGTTCATAACTCACCGACTCGGTGTCTTCGAAAACACTTTCATCACTCTCCATATGCGCGCTCCTCTGCTTCCAATTCAACGCCTGCCTCGTACATAACGTCCATCACCTGCTCGAGGGTCTCCTCATTTTGAGCACCCTGCCCCTCCAACATCTGACGGAATCCGTTCAGCGCTCCTATGATTTCGATGTTGGCATTGGATGTCTTGATGCTTCCGTCAGACATAATCCGAACGCTCACGTTTCCACCCTCTGCCTTGAAGGTGAATGTAGCTACCACTGACGGCTTGCCTTCTCCACCATCTCCTTCCTCATCTCCACCGATACTGCCGTCCTTGGCGTACTTCAGCAGTGCCGCGATACTACGCTCGGCTTCTTTGCCTTCCGCATCAATTCGGTCGCATTCTGTTTTGAAACCATCGACTACCTGCTCCTCTAGGGCTGACGCCTTCAGTAGCTTGTAGGCATAGCTTTTCTGCCATCCGTACACCTTCAGGAAAAAATCCTCAGCCTTCCACTCGATGCCCGACTCATTCAGCATGGCTTTGCCTTCACCCTTGTACCACTCGTAGCCCTTGGTCACGATGCGTGAGATAGCAAGGGAGGTATCGAATTTTTTCTTCTTGGCATTCATTTCAGTACGTTGTAAGGTTTTGAATTCTGACATGGATAGTGCGCTCTTTACGTTTTCTTGGTTGAGGAACGCTGTCTCAATCTGCAACAATTGTGTTGACATATGTGTGGTGGTTTTTTTACTTGGTTAACCTCCAAGTTAAGCGCCCTAGGTGTCTTCGAAAACACTGACAACGTATTCACCTACGTCTCAGCCTAGGGCATGGTTGTTACTTATTTCCCGAGTAACTCGGTCGACTCTTTTATGCTTATATCGGTCGCATTGGGTGATATATCGTCCCTCCACTTCCTTGTGCTCTCCTGACCCATTACAGGCGGAGACAACATCCTAACTGAGACATGCTCAGGTTTGACGGGCTTTTTCCTCTTAGCGGAGCGAATCCTTGAGGAGTTACTTTGACTTCACCCATAGTACGGGTCGGTCGTTTCAATCGCAGGTGAGTCTGCCGAACTTGTCCACCTGAATGTCGCTTTTACACCATACGAGACAAACGTACTATCCACTCGTTCTACACGAGGTTGGCAGGATAACTAGCACTAGCCCTATAGACTCCAATGTTGGGGAGGGAAGTGGTGGTGACTAACTTTCGAAGAACTATGCATCCTCCGTCGAATGCTTTGCAAACATACGTCGAGAAAATGTCAGTTTCCAAATTTATTTTGATGTTTTTTCAAAAACACGTGTATTTACTTAGAACCTCGATTGAGAATCAATGAGTTATGTTTTTTAAGGCGGAGGGTGTACGTAATGGGAGCGGAAAGGAGGGACGGATGCTGACCCCCTCTTGGTGGTGTCTTCAAAGACTCTGAAAGGTCGATTTCCCCAAATTTCGCCTATCTAGGGGCGGGCAAGGGTAAAGTATTCGACAGAAATTAGACGAACCTTGAGCCTCTAAATGGGCTTAGATTCGATATGGCAGAAATGCCTTGGCTTGCCGGAACGAATGGGGGAACGGACGGACGGAGGGAACGAGTGACGGCGGCGGCAGTGGGACGAACGAAGGAGGGTGACCATACCAACCAACACCACCATAGGCAAATCGCCAAAAAATCCGACCGAGCCGACCCAATCCGACCCCCACCCCCAAAAACAAAATCCGTTTCCAAAGCCGGGCCGGCCGCGCCAAACGGGGGTATAGCCTCCGAGCTCTTGGTATCTCATATCCCGGTATCCTCTCGACTCCACATATCTGAACCCTTTGGAACTTTTTGTATATTTGTACAAATGTTAAAAATGGAAAACAGTATCTACAGCAAAAACTATAGCGGACTGACTGTGCGTAACGGTCGTCTGATTAACGAGCAGCCCAATGTTGGTATGGCAGGAGTAACCGCTGCTGCATTACAGCGCAAGGCAATGAGACAGGAGAAGAAGATCAGCATGATGGAAGAGGCCTATGTCCGTGCGGAGTCTAAGATGGACGCGATGGAGATGCTGATGAAGAAGTATAAGTAAGTTTTCATAGTTTGGTTTTATGTGTGTGACGGGGGCTTCTTTCTAGTTGCCCCTTTCTTTTGTTTATTACTTTTCTAATTCTTTTCTATTACTATATATCTATGTCAATTATTGACATTTCTATGTCAATTTTATGTCGTCTAAAATAATGATAATCAATACTATGTCGATTATGTCGATTTTTAAGATGAAATCTAATGGGAGAAAAAGTTACACGTTAGTAAAAGAGAGAGAGAGAGTAGGCAGCATGCTAGATTCGACATTTCCGGCATAGGCTGTATCTTTGGTTTAAGATGCCAAGACGTAGGAGGATAAGGGTCAAGTACGGTAAGTTGGGTAGAGCCAATGCATGGGGCCTAGCCCACACCGATAGCTATGTGGTTGAGTTGGATGAGAGACTGAAGGGGAAGAAGCATCTTGAGATACTGCTGCATGAGGTGGTCCATGTGTTGATGCCAGACGCAAGCGAGGAGGAGACCGAGCGGATAAGCATAGGCCTGACGCATGTGCTATGGTCTGAGGGGTACCGCAGGATTGACAACAGGACCGACGAGCCTTTGCAGGACGGGAGTCTTTGATGTTTCACGTGGAACCTATATCTTTGTTGCAAATCAAATTCAATGGACACATTTGGCTACAACCCCAAGGATCTTAAGTTTGGCGAGGACGGAAGGTCTAAGCTTGTATCAGGTATCTCAAAGATTGCTAACGCTGTCAAGAGCACGATGGGCCCTAGCGGGAACACTGTGTTGATCGAGTCGCCTAACCACACCCACGGGATCACGGTAACGAAGGACGGGGTAACTGTTGCCAAGTCTGTTGACCTGATTGACCCTGTCGAGAACCTAGCGGTAAAGATCATGAAGGAGGCCGCTGACCGTACAGCTACTGCCGCTGGTGACGGTACCACAACAGCAATTGTTTTGACGGAGGCGCTTGTCAAGTCAGGCGTTGAGAACATCAAGGACACCAACAACAGGACACAGGTCCTGCGCGAGCTGGTGGAGTTAAGCGCTTTGGTGGTGGAGGAGCTGAAGGAGAAGGGCCAGAAGCTGACACCTGAGATGATGCTTGACGTGGCGACCATATCCGCGAACAACGACAGCTCTGTAGGTAAGATCATTGCCGAGGTGTACGCTGAGATTGGGGAGGGTGGTATTGTGACGGTGGAGAAGAGCCAGACGTCTGACACCTATGCCGAGACCACACAGGGGCTGAAGATTGACAGGGGCTATCTGAGCCCGCTATTCATCAACGACCAGAAGAAGGAC
>Ga0181344_1000854_pt1 | contig 11687 bp, 15 predicted proteins | sample Su13VDMLBDD_FD_130098 | JGI IMG/M metagenome (GOLD analysis project Ga0181344, IMG submission 130098) | Freshwater viral communities from Lake Michigan, USA - Su13.VD.MLB.D.D | ecosystem: Environmental > Aquatic > Freshwater > Lake | place: USA: Michigan | collected 2013-07-15
GGGAACTGGCGCAGCTACCAAAGGCTTGATGGCACGGGGCCCAATGGCATGAACTATTCTGAGCTTTCGGCAGCGATACAGACCTACACGGAAAACAATTTCCCGACGATTACCCTTGCGGACTCGTCTACGGTCTCGTCTACGACTCAGATTAACCGCTTCATCCAACAGGCAGAGCAGCGCATCTACAACTCGGTGCAGTTCCCCTCGTTGCGTAAGAACGTGACCGGGACTGTTGCGAACAACACTAAGTACTTGTCCTGCCCTGAAGACTTTCTCGCCCCGTATTCGTTGGCAATCTATTCCGGCTCCGGCCCGTACACATACCTGCTGAACAAGGACGTGAACTTCATCCGCGAAGCATATCCAACGCCGACGGACACGGGAACACCTAAGTACTACGCGTTGTTTGGTCCGACAGTTACAGGTTCAACCATTACCAACGAGTTGTCGTTCATACTGGGCCCAACACCGGATGCAACCTACTCCGCTGAACTGCACTACTATTACTACCCCGCGTCTATCACCACGGCAACCACCACATGGCTGGGCGACAACTTCGACACCGTGTTGCTGTACGGTTCGCTGGTAGAGGCATACACCTTTATGAAGGGTGAGGCCGACTTGGTTGCGCTGTACGACGGTAAGTACAAGGAAGCTCTTGCACTGGCTAAACGTCTGGGTGATGGTCTGGAGCGTCAGGATGCGTACCGTAGCGGGCAATATAGGCAGGCGGTGACATGAGCATTATTCAGACGCAGACCACCAGCTTCAAGAAGGAGTTGTATCAGGCCGTCCACAACCTGTCCACGGACACCCTCAAGATTGCGCTGTACACAGGTAATGCCAACTTGAACGAGGACACCACGGTATATACCACCGCTAATGAAGTGGTGGCCTCGGGCTACACAGCAGGCGGCAATACGCTGACTGGGGTGGCTATAAGTTCTTCGGGCTACACGGCCTATGTGAACTGGGCAAACACATCTTGGTCTGCGGCGTTGACGGCCCGATGTGCTTTAATCTACAATGTTACCCAAGGTAACAAGTCGATTGCGGTAATTGATTTCGGGGCGGAAAAAACCTCGACTACGACCTTCACGATTACCATGCCTGCGAACAAAGCAACCACTGCACTTATTAGGAGTTCAAATTGATTGTTACTACGACCAAAGGTGAAATGGATGACTCCTTGTTGGAGCATCGTTCCGGTGAAGTGGACAACGACAATGAGTTCACTACGTGGACAGAATACTGGTTGGATGGCGAGTTGGTCCACCGGTCTGCGCACGTAACCCTGAAGAAAATGCCCGATTTTGCGGGTGCTGAAACCGCCACTTTTTAAGGAAATATCATGGCAAATACTCAATCAATGTGCACCTCGTTCCTCGGCGAACTGATGACCGCTACGCACAATTTTGGTACGGCTCCTATCCGTGCAGCTACCACCGCAGACACGTTCAAAGCGGCTCTGTACCTTGCCTCAGCTACGATTAACGCCTCTACCACGGTGTATTCGTCTACTGGTGAAGTGACCGGTACTGGGTACACTGCTGGCGGAATAGTGGTAACTGCCGCTACGCCCCCTACGGCAACCAATAGCTCAGCAACGGCAGGCGTAGCGTTTTTCACGCCTTCGGCTTCGCTTACGTATACAACCGTGACTCTGACTACTGCGTTTGATTCTGTGCTGATTTACAACTCCACACAGGGCAACAAGGCTGTTTCTGTACATGTGTTTGGTTCGCAGACAGTCACGGCTGGCACGTTCACGCTGACAATGCCTGCTAACACCACGTCAACTGCATTGCTGCGCTTGGCTACAACCTAAAGGTAGGTTATGGCTGGCTGGGGCGTAGGCGGTTGGGGTCTAGGCACTTGGGGCAATGGCGAAACCATCCTTGTAGGGGATGACGCAACAGGTTCCGCAGGCACAGCAGGCGCTAACGTCTCAGTTGCACTAACGGGGGTATTTTGCGATGCCTTGGTTGGCACGGAATCTACTAGCGCGCCCAGTACTGGAATTTCTGGGGCCCATGCGGATAACAGTGTTGGCACAGTCGTATACACCAAGGTAATTGAGCTAACTGGAGTGTATGCCGCTGGTGCGGTTGACTCGTTATCCATAGGCGCGGCCCTTTTGGGGGTTGAAGCCTCCGGCGCGGTAGGCGCGGTTTCTATGGGGGCGCTGAGCTTAGCCCTTTCGGGGGTCTCCGCTTCTGGTGAAGTGGGCTCAACTTTCCGTGGTGCAGCTATCTTGGGGGTTGAAGCCTCCGGCGCTGTAGGTGCGGTTTCTATGGGGGAGCTAAGCCTAGCCCTTTCAGGGGTCTCCGCTTCCGGTGCAGTTGATACTATTGCCATAGGCGCAGCGCTTTCTGGGGTGTCCGCTTCCGGTGCAGTCAGTACAATCACTAGAGGCATAGTTCTTTCGACTTTAACCGCTTCTGGAAACATTGGAGCAGTTGGGACTAACCTAACTTTGGCGTTATCCGGGGTTGCGGGTTCCGGTGCGGTTGACACCGTTTTACCTGATAATTCGTCTGAACTTGCGGTGCCCCCTGCTTCCGGCGCAGTTGGGACGGTGGGGGCAGGGCCAAGAAGCTTTGCTTTGACGGGGAATTACGCAGCGGGCGATGTAGGGGTTGTTGTCGCTGTTTATTGGAAACTGATTGATGACATGCAAAACGCAAATTGGGTCGAAATAGCAACTTGAGGTAAATTATGGCAACAGCAGCAACATCACTTTTGGGCCTAGCCCTCCCTGTAACAGGTGAACTGTCCGGCACATGGGGCGATACCGTCAACAACTCGTTGACCGCGCTTTTAGATACCGCTGTAGCGGGCACGACTACACTCAACACCGACGCAGATGTAACCCTCACTACCACAACCCTAGCGTCCAACCAAGCGCGCCAAGCAATTATTTTGTGGACGGCAGGGGGCACGGTAACCCGCAACATCACAGCCCCGGCCCAGTCAAAGGTCTACGTTGTCATCAATGCAAGCTCCAGCACCCAGAGCATCGTGCTGCGCGGCGTTGGTCCTACTACCGGCGTGACCATCGCCCAAGGCGAAACGGCAGTCTGTGCATGGAATGGGGTCGACTTTGTTAAGGTGTCTTCCAATGTTGGCTCATTCACCTCCCTAGCCTACAGCACTACGCTGACAGGCGGCACAGGCGTTGTCAACCTTGGTAGCGGGCAGTTCTACAAAGACGCAAGCGGCAACGTGGGGATTGGTACTACTACTCCCACCGCTGGTTACAAATTAAATGTTGGAAGCACCTCTGCGGTGACCACATTAAACGGTGCTGCAATTACGTTATTTACTTCTGGTGGCCTTACGTCTAATGTGGGCGGGGTATTGAACTTTAGGCCACAGCTTGGTACAACTACCAGCGATATTTTCAACTTATCCATCTGTGCGTATGACCACAGCGGTGATGGAAATGCAGACGGTATGAGCATCAACGGCTCTGATGGATTTTCTTTTTCCACAGGTGGAAATTCACGAAACGAACGGATGCGTATTACGTTCGCTGGAGACGTGGGAATCGGCATGGCCCCTACCAATTTTGGTAATGGGTACACGGTTTTGCAAGTCGCCAACGCCAGCAACGGCGGTATGCTGTACTTAACAAACACCTCTAATGCGGGGGGTCGTATATACGGCAATTCCTCGGGCATAACTTATGAGGCGTTTAGCACGACATACCATGCGTTTAACAACAATGGTGCAGAACGGGCGCGTATTTCTGCCGCAGGCGGTTTCTCAGTAGGCACAGCGTCCGACCCCGGTGCTGGCGGCATTTATGCAACAGGCAACATCACTGCGTACTTCTCCGATGACCGACTGAAGACCAAACTGGGCAACATCCAAGACGCACTGAGCAAGGTCAAAGCACTGAGCGGCTTCTACTACGAGGCCAACCAAACAGCACAAGACCTTGGCTACAAGCCTGTCCGTGAAGCCGGTGTATCTGCCCAGCAAGTCCAAGCGGTAATGCCCGAAGTGGTCAAGCCAGCCCCAATTGACGCGCAGTACCTGACCGTTGACTACGAGCGCCTAGTCCCATTGCTGATTGAGGCCATCAAAGAGTTGGACGCCAAGATTGAAAGTTTGGTGAAGGCGTAACATGCCACTTAATTCCTCTGGCCCAATCAGCCTAGCGGGTACAACCGCAGGGGTTTCTATTCAGATTGAGAATGGCGGCAACGGCACAACGCAGATTAGTCTGAACGATGCGGCAGTCAGGTCATTGGCTGGCGTACCAAGCGGCGCGATTACGATGCCGACCGACTTCTACGGGAAGTCAAACCGCGTAACTGCCGCCATCACAATCGGCGCAAACACTCAGAATTACGTACTGAATACCGCCAAGGTTACCGGCTACTCAGCAGGTAAAACCGACGTAACGCTGACCATCAATGGCGGGGTGTACGTTGGCTCCAGCGGCACAGGCGGTATTGGTCTTGACGTAGACACCTCTTGGAACGCTGCTGACACGGTGACTATCGTCAACAACGGCTTTATCGTTGGGTGCGGCGGCAATGGCGGCATTGGTACGATGCCTGCTTCTGCCGCTGTTAGTGGCGCTGCCGGGGGCGCAGCGCTCCGTGTTCAACGAGCAACTACGATTAACAACGGGTCAGGCACAGTTGGCGGCGGCGGAGGCGGCGGCGGCGGCGGACGCGGCGCTTCTAGTGGAGGCAAAGACCCTAGTTTCTTTTCTGGCGGCGGTGGCGGCGGCGGCCAAGGATTTAACGGCGGCAGCGCAGGCGGCGTTTCCTCGGGTTTTGGTGGCCCCGGCGGCGGTGCGGCTGGTACTGTCAGCAGCGGGGGCGGTGGCGGCAACGGCGCTGGCGGTAGTGGCGCAGGCGGCAATGGCGGTAGCTTTGGCGCAGGCGGCGCAACTGGCGGCAGTAGCTCATCTGGCGGCGGCGGCGCAGGCGGCGGCGGGGGTAACTGTACAACTTCGGGTTCTAATGCGAACATAACGTGGTCGGCAACCGGAACACGTCTAGGCACTCTGGGGTAAATATGGCAACGACAAATATCAGTGTCCTTGATGACCTCGTAAACAGCGCTTTACGCGCTAAAATTTTCGGCTACATAATGAACAGCGCCTTCCGCATTGGCTGGGCGGACGTTAACTACGGCCCAAACTCTGCTTATAAGTGCATGGCTGCTTTATTTTCCAAAGAAGAACTTATGGCGTCTGGGTTGGGGGATGTAGTTTTTTCGTCCCCCGAAATTGCCCCGTTCATAGAGGGTAAAGAAATGCTGAGGTGTGCGGTTAATCTAGTCCGTGCGGGGGATGTGCAATTTACCCACACCCACAAAGCAGAGGAAGTGGTTGTTCTGTACTACGCTAATCTAGAATGGCTTCCAGAGTGGTGGGGGGAGACCATGTTTTACAACGACAACGGCTCCGCCATAATTCATGCCGCTAGGTATACACCCGGACGGTTTATTGTTTTTGACGGCGCTATACCGCACGCTATCCGTCCGCAATCACCCATTGGCCCCCAATACAGATTTACGGTTTCCATTATCTTTACCGAAACAGTTGCAAAGGATGCACCATGACTATCCCCTACACGTACAAAGTAATAAGCTCCGACGTACCAGCAAAATGCATGGTCGTTGAGTATTCCGCAACAGGTTATCCTACGCTGCAAGTGGGTTTGCCCTTACCCGCCACAGGCGTTGATGTTAAGACCATCATAGAGATGTACGCGCCGACTGCGCAGTGGTATGACTCCACGCTGGTGTACCAAGACGTAGCTGTGGGGTTAGAGGGTTCTATTCCGCACGTTGAGACATCGCTGGACATGGCCAAAGCAGTGAAGCTGGCAAAACTAGCCGATTGGCGGTATGCGTTGGAAACAAGCGGCGTCACGGTTGGTGATATTACCGTGGGCACGAGCCGCCAATCGCAAGCGCAGCTAACGGCTACTTACGCCAACCTGAAAGACGGGCTAATCTCGTCAGTAGAGTGGAAGCAACCGAACGGGTCTTTTGTGACGCTAGACACGGCGCAGATGGGAACGGTAATGGCCGCAGTCGCCCTACACGTGCAAACAAGTTTCACTTCAGAAAAAATCTACTCGGAACAAATCAAAGCATGTACGACTATTGCTGAAGTTGACGCTATTACTCTGCCATGACACGCATAAGCATCAGCAGGGGCGATGGATTCCTCTCCCATTCATGGGCACGCGCGGCTCAAAACATGGGCATGATGCTTTCTGTCGTACCATCCAAGTACGTACTTCCGTTGACTGGTACAGGGTCGCTGGAAATTTCTAAGCGCGAAGGTGTTAACTACCTTAGTACCGATGCACTCAACACGGTGTCGGACCGGCAAGCCCTCGCCGCACTTGGCGTTGATGTCCTCCCGACAACAACACCCCGTAACGCTTCAGAGCTTTTAGCTGTCGGTACGGAGTCGATATTCCTAAAGCCAACAAATACATCGCTAACGAAAAATAAAGACGTACTTGCGTACACAAAGTGGGACTCCCCCCAGCACTTACTGAGTGCCGTAGATGACACCTTTTGGGCGAAACAAACAGCTTTTGCAACGTCTTTTTCTGTGCAGCCCTTGGTGCCATTTCCGGTGACAGAGCTTTCAATCGGAATTTCGGTTAACGAGGCATCAGAAGCCTTTGGGTATCTTTTTAGGCTGGAAGTATCAGAAACTCCTAACACCTACGTCCTTTCCAAAAACCTAGACCATGTTCCCCAGTATGTGTTGGATGACGTGCAAAAAGTTTGCACTGCGCTTAATATAAAAGGGGGCGTGCATGACGTTCAGTTTATTCAGTACCGCAACAGGTTTTACTTGAACGACTGGAATACGCGCCCTAGCGGGAGTATGCTTCTTGGTTTAATGAGTGGACACAAAGTGCGGGAGTCCGCGTTGGCGCACATGGTTGGTGCAACAGTTCCAGAGGTGCCTCCTTTTTACGGAGAGCAGCGCGGGTATTGGGGGCGGAGCATTTCCGTCAACATGGCGGATGTAGCACGGGCAATGGGAATGTTTCCTCGTATTAGTGGCGGGTTCCTTAGCCGAGTGTATTGCGATGGGCCTGACGTTGAAACTGTACATGCACAATTCAATCTTTTTGAAGCCAAACTTTGAGCCATGAAAAAACTTGTAACCGCCTTTTTTGTTTTTATCAGCGCCGTTTGTTTTGCGGAACTTCCCCCGCTGACCATTATCACGACCACCCCTGCCGGGGGTTTAGCCGACACCGCTTTACGGTATTTGACTCCCGCAATAGAGCAAGAACTGCAACGTAAAGTCCTTATACAAAATATGCCCGGTGCCGATGGGCATATTGCTATGCAGAAATTCTCGTCCATGCCCGCTGACGGGAACACGCTGCTTGCGGGGGGTTCGTCTATTTCATTTGCTGCCGTTGCTCCACGTGGGTATAAACCCCAAGAACATTTTAAGCCGCTTATGGGGCTTTCAAAATCTGATTATATTTTGGTTGTTGCTGGTAACTCTAGAATTACGGATGTAAAAAGCCTAATTGCTGCGGGCAAAGAAAAAGGGCTTATGGGCGGTACTTCTGCCCTTACATCAGTAATAAATTTTGCGGAACTTCAAGAACAGTTTGGTATAAAAATCACCCCTGTTGAGTATAAGCAGCAAACTCAAGTAGCAATTGACTTGGCGGCTGGGGGCCTGACAGACGTTATTATTGCAGGAGCAGGTAACATGTCAATTCGTAACTTTATTGCCACCGAAAAGTTACGTCCAATTGCCGTTATAGGGCACTCACCAAACAACTACTTCAAAAGTGTAAAAACACTTAGCCAACAGGGGTATAAATCAATAGAGGACTTTGGGTGGTCTGGGCTATTTATCCAAAACGGTGTTCCAGAAAGCGTCAAAAACAAACTGTTTGCGGGCATTACAGCGGCTATGAAGTCGGAGCACGGAGCTAATTTTTCAAAGCTACAGGGTGAGCCACAATTGTTTTTTGCGGGTGAGGCGGAAGTAACCGCATTGCAAAAACGCGAAGCCGCTATCTACGTAGAAAAACTCCCCCTGATACAGCGGTAACTATGTGCGCTGGCTTGTTCCTATCCTCCTCCTGTCGCTGGTCTACGGGGCCACGGTTAAGCGCGAGTGCAGCGTATCTGAGTTCGTAAATATTGCGTATAGCACGTACGACCCCAAAGAACGCGCAGACAGGGTTTGGGATTGGTTGGAAACGTCAGGGCCGGTGTGCAGCAAGGAGCAGCTAACACTGCTCTACGCCAACTTGGGTAACATACTCGGCAACGCCGACAGCGTTAAAATCCGCTCAAGAATAGAGCAGTTGTATGAAAGGGCGTCAAAATGAACGATTCGTGGTTAGCCAAAAACATCCAGCCGGTCACGGTGGTGTTCCTGCTGTTCTCCTATTTCCTATTCGCCATGCTGTCAGTCTTCGAGTTGGAGACGCGCGGCGCTTACGTTGACCTGCTTGGGCAGGCCATGATTATCGTTATCACCGCTATCTTTGCAGGCGCGACCGCCGAGAAGATTGTTGACATCCGCACCAACAAAGGAGCCCCACAATGATTCCAATCATCGGTGCATTGCTAGGCACACTAGCTGAAAATGGGCTGGGGCTGCTGTCCAGCGCCATCCAAGCCAAAGGCAAGGAAGTTGTAGAGAACACGCTCGGTATCAAGATACCCGACAACCCCACGCCCGCCGACGTTGAAAAACTGCGGCAGCTTCAGTATGAGCATGAAGAGCGCCTGATTGAACTCGGTATTGAGAAAGCCAAGCTGGAGTTGGCTGAACTGGAACTGCTTGCCAAGGCTGCACAGTCCGACGCAGAGAACATCACCGACCGGTGGAAAGCAGACATGTCCTCGGACTCTTGGCTGTCAAAGAACATCCGGCCCATGTCGCTGATTGCCATCTTCGTTATGTACTCCGTGTTTGCCATGATGAGCGCATACGGCTACAACGCAAACGAGAGCTACGTGACTTTGTTAGGGAATTGGGGGATGCTGATTATGGGTGCTTATTTTGGCGGACGCACCATTGAGAAGCTGGCAGACATGAGAAGCAAAAAATGAAAGCTAAGCTGACGTTTTTCGTGACCCTAATGGTCAGCTTTACGCTGTGCGTTGTCATCATCGGCATGGTAGCAGTGCTGATGGCTGGTCTGTTTGACCCAATCGTGGACAACGGCGAAATTTTTAAGCTCATCTCACCAGCGTTTCAGACCATTGTCGGTGGCTTTATTGGCCTTTTGGCTGGCGTAAAGTTGTCCCACGGCGAGAAAGAAGAGGAGCCAAAATGAGCATCTTCATCCCCGTCCTCTACATCTGCATGAACGGGCACTGCGAGTTTTTGCAGCAGCTTACCCACTACACTGACAGGCAAAAGTGCATGGAGACAGTGCAAGCAAAGAAGCAGGAATTTATCAAGATGGGCGCAACGGTAGACGCAACGTGCATTGACCTAGTTGTTCAAAAAAGGGGTTTGTATGAGTCTTAGTCGAGAACAAGCAGCTTTCCTGTTGGATTTCTGCAAGCTGGTGCAGTACGCCACTGACCAAGGTTTCATGGTTACCGGCGGGGAGCTTGCCCGTACTCCAGAACAGCAAGCCATTTACTTCAAAACGGGTCGGTCTAAGACCATGAACAGCATCCACCTGAAGCGTTGCGCTGCTGACCTGAACTTCTTCCGTGATGGCAAAATCATCTGGGATAAAGCCACTATTGCGCCGTTGGGCGCGTACTGGGAAAGCCTGCACCCCAAGAATCGCTGGGGCGGAAACTTTAAGAGCTTGGTAGACTGCCCGCACTTTGAACGGAACGTGTAAACGCCGCCATGCCACTACAAAAAATCCTTCTCAAGCCCGGTGTAAATAGGGAGAATACCCGCTACACCAACGAAGGGGGCTACTACGAGTCTGACAAGGTTCGTTTCCGTCAAGGCACGCCCGAGAAGATTGGCGGGTGGCAACGTCTTTCGGCAAATACGTTCCTCGGCCTGTGCCGCTCTTTGTGGAATTGGATTACGCTGGGTTCTTTGAACCTGCTCGGCATTGGTACAAACCTCAAGTTCTACATTGAGCGCGGTGGTGCTTATTACGACATCACCCCCATCCGAACCACAACCACGCTGACAAATCCGTTTACTACCAATACGGCTACTAACACAGGTACAACCACGACGGTCACGGTCACTGACGCTAACGGGGGGTTCATCAGTAACGACTACGTTACTTTCTACGTGGGCGGCGCGGCTTCGGTTACGTTCAACGGCATCACCATTACTACGGGCACTCAGTACCAAATTTCGTCGGCAAGCGCAACGTCCTACACCATCACGGTAACGGGCACGGCATCGGCAAGTTCTGCTGGCGGCGGCACAATTTATGCTGTTTATCAAGTCAACACCGGCCCCGCATTTGCTACGCCGCTGACGGGGTGGAGCGCGGGTACTTGGGGTTCTGGAACTTGGGGGAATGGGACGACATCTACGGATGCAATGCGTATTTGGAACCAAAGCAACTGGGGGCAAAACCTTGTGTATGGCCCTCGCGGAGGCCCGCTCTACTACTGGGACGCAACTATAGGGACTGCTCCTACATCCGTAACAATAACCATTGCATCACCTGCTGTAGTCACGGCCAGCATAAATCTCTTAGATGGAACGCCGATCACTTTTTCCACTACAGGATGGTTGCCGACTGGGTTGTTGCCGGGGGTTACGTACTACACCAAGTACCTGACTCCTTCAACCTTCAATCTTGCCGCCACATCCGGGGGCGCTTCTATCAACACGACTGGTACGCAATCTGGTACGCAGTTTGTCAACGCCAACGGAATACTGCTGTCTTCATTGACTGGAGCAGATGCAAGCACCCCGCTGTTTCAAAACACGTTTACCGTGTCTGATGTTAGTAGGTTCCTGCTCGTGTTTGGTACGAACGACTACGGCAGCACAATTCTTGACCCCATGCTCATTCGTTGGTCTGACCAAGAATCGCTGACTACGTGGGTTCCGGCTGTCACTAACCAAGCAGGCAGTGTGCGCCTGTCGCACGGCTCGGACATCATCACCACGCTACAGAGCCGCCAAGAGATTTTGGTGTGGACTGACCAAGCCCTGTATTCGATGCAATACCTTGGACCGCCGTATGTCTGGGGTACGCAGCTTCTCGCCGACAACATATCAATTGCAGGACCAAACGCAATGGTTATTGCTTCTGGTGTTACCTACTGGATGGGCGTGGATAAGTTTTACAAGTACGACGGACGGATTTCAACTCTGCGTTGCGACCTGCTTCGCTACGTCTACAGCGACATAAACACAAGCCAATATGAACAATTTTTTGCGGGCACAAGTGAAGGTTTTAATGAGGTATGGTGGTTCTATTGTTCCGCTAGTAGTACCACAATTGATAGATACGTTATCTACAACTACACGGAAGATATTTGGTACTATGGCACTATGGCTCGCACAGCTTGGCTGGATTCCGGCCTGCGCGGTTACCCAAGTGCCGCTACTTATAGCTATAACATCGTTGACCACGAATATGGGGTAGACGACAACGAGACCGCAACCCCGCTACCAATCGCAGCGTCTATCACGTCCTCTCAGTACGACATCGGTGACGGGCACAACTTCGCGTTTGTGTACAGAATGCTGCCCGACA
>Ga0181344_1000855_pt1 | contig 11676 bp, 20 predicted proteins | sample Su13VDMLBDD_FD_130098 | JGI IMG/M metagenome (GOLD analysis project Ga0181344, IMG submission 130098) | Freshwater viral communities from Lake Michigan, USA - Su13.VD.MLB.D.D | ecosystem: Environmental > Aquatic > Freshwater > Lake | place: USA: Michigan | collected 2013-07-15
AAGAATTCAAGGTAATTGCTTTGGCTAATGAGAACTACGAACTTGTTATTCTTATTGACAAGGAACTATCAAAGGTGAATAAATAATATAAAACAATATAAAAAAGTGACATTATCATTTGGTGGTGTCACTTTTATTTTGTATCTTTGTATTGTCTAATTAAAACAGCATTATTATGGAAACGATTTCATTACAAGAATACGCAAAAAGAATAGGTTATACTGAAACAAAAAACCTAACACTTGAAGACATACAAGAATTTTCAGAAGAAATTTTAGATAGGTCAATTTGGGATTACCCAATTGAGGAACTAGACCACGTTCTAAATGAAGTACACGAAGGTTGTGCAGATAACTTGGTTTATGTTGAAACTGATTTTGGATTAAGAATTTGTGAAGTGTAAAAAACTTCACAATTTATTTGGATATATCGTTTTATATTTGTATCTTTGTATTGTCACTTTAAAACAATAGCACTATGAAAATTCAAACTATCAAGATGAATGTTGGGGCAACTAGAAATTCTCAAAAGGAACAAGGTTTCTTTGACGGAAGATTTGTGTCAAGAACTGAAAAGTCGAAAAAGACTTATTCAAGAAAAGATAAGCATAAGCAAAAAAGTTTCGATTAAATTTGGAAATATCATTTTATATTTGTATCTTTGTATTGTCTAATTATTAAAACATAAAGAAATGGAGCTAATTTTAAATTTATTACAAAAAGAAGTATTATCAATAGAAGATGCAAGTATAATTGAAAATGCAATCGATAGTGGGTATGTTGATACTTGCGATTTGTTTGATGATTTTGTTACTTATGTATCAAAAAATGCTGATGTTGATTATGATACTTTAATGGATTTTCAAGAACAATATGAAAATTTAAAATCTCACAAAGAAAATCTTAAAAATTTATTAGATTAAATTTGGAAATATCGTTTTATATTTGTATCTTTGTATTGTCTAATTATTAAAACATAATCTTATGAACGCAGAAATTAAAATTACAAGCAACTACGGTTTCGACCACAACTGGACTTTGGTAGTGTCTACAAAGACAAAGACAAAAACATTTTACTTGGGGCAAGACGTTAAGTTTTGTAATAGAGTATTACAAATGGAGCCGTCTTATGTTGTTCAACAAATTGGAACGGGTGAAATTTATGAAGGTACTATTGGCAACAAGAAACTTGCTAAATTCATTTGCAAGGAACTTGGCTTGAACGGCAGAAACATTGATAAAATTGAGCCTTGGGCATTGTGTGCTCAATAGCACATACCTCAATGTACACAATTGTGTATACGCACGCAAGAAAGGGGGCAATTTAGCCCCCTTATTTATTTAATCTTAGTTTTTAATTACGGCTGACTTTCAGCATGCTGAAATTGAACCCTAGCAACTTCAAGGAATGTTTCATCAGGTAATTTCATCATTGCGTCTTTAACACTATTGTCAAACCACAATGATACTTGTTTTGTCTTTTCGTTGTATAGATTGTTTAACCCTTTAGCCATCAATTGACCTTCATTAAGTTTAACATCACCAACTTGTCTTAATACATTCATAAGATATAGTTTTGAATTGATACCACAAAGATAGAAATATAAAATGACATTTCCAAATTATTTAACAATTTTATTTCCAGGAAATGTATAGACGTGTTGGAGTCTACTCTATCATTCCTCTCGGAGCGACCCTTACCTGATTGGTACATAACAAAGGTAAGAATAATAAATGATATATCCAAATTATTTGGCAAAAAAAATAAATAAAAAAATTATCCTATTTTATTTGGTAGATTGAAAAAGATTACTTATCTTTGTAGTGTCTAATTTTTAAAACATAATCTTATGAGTAACAAAAATCTTCCATTATCGGTGTTCGTTGAGTTTATTCACGATTGTACTGACTTGTCAAAGTATAAACTACTTAAGGGGACAAACAGAAATACACGTGAATCGCACGTAAATAAACTTGTTGAAAGTTTCAAAAAGTTTGGTTCGGGTTCGGTGGTTATTACCGTAGTTAGAACAAAATCTATAAGCGGTAAATTTGAATACTATATTGCCGATGGTCAACATCGTTTTTTAGCCGCACAACGTCTTGAATTACCTATTAATGTTTTAATTGTTGAGTTATTGTCTGACACAAAGTTAAACATAACGAAATACATTGCAACATTGAACAATACGTCTGCGGGTTGGTCACCAAAAATCTATATGGATTCTTACCACGCAAACGGTATTCGTGAATACTCAATTATGAGTGAATTGAAGACAAAGACAGGTTTAACTATGACTGACTTGTTATTTATCTTTGTTGGCTCAAATAATCGCAAGGTGTTTACTAGTGGTGAAATGACATTCGTTAACGAAGCCGATAGTATGGAGTTATTGGAAGCAGTTATGCTAGTCAAAAATGAAATACCTGACAAGGCATTTGTTCGCAGAAGTTTGTACAAAATTATGCGCTTGTGTAAGGACTACAAACGAATGGCTGAAGCCGTTTTGAGAACGTCTGAAGCACTTAAAATAGCACACTTGAAGTTCAGTGAGAATGAGAGTGAATTCTATGACCACTTGGTTAAAATTTATAAGGGTGAATTTGGAGTGAAATAAAATAATATAAAAAAGTGGCATTATAATTTGGTAGTGTCACTTTTTTTACTTATCTTTGTATTGTCACTTTAAAACAACGGGATATGTCAAGAAATGAAATTTTGAAAATGCTTAATGGGTGCGAGGTTAACTCATTGGAATTTGAAGGAGTGGTTGGAATCAAGAACGGAAACGTCTTCAGGGATGGTGAGAAGTTGAATCTGACTGACGATGAGGTTCAGACACTTTGGGATGAATACGTTGAAGGAGAGGGGTTTTAAACCCCCCTTTTTTTTTGCCCATAAAAAAAATTAGTGCGTGTCGGAGTCTACTCTCTCATTCCTCTCGGCTTGACCCTTACCTTATTGGTACATAACAAAGATAAGCATAATAATTGAAACCACCAAATTTATTTGCAAAATTATTTTAAATTTATTTTCCTATTTTATTTGGAAATGTCAAAACTAATCCATATCTTTGTATTGTCACTTTAAAACAACTTATATGAACAAGGAAAAATTCTTAAAGGAAATCAAAGGAACTGCATTCGAAGCAGATTTGTCAAACATGTTCAGCGTTAACAACGCACCAATGAGCAGAGCGTATTGGAACCTAATCCTTTCAATCAGAGATTGCAAGTTGTATAGCAAAGGTATCAAACCACATCGTAATTGGAAGATAACCCACGTTAAACAATACTTCGGTGTTAAAGGTGGTGCAGAGGTCATCGCTGAAAAGTTAGAGCAATACAGAGATGTTTTGTCGAATTAAAAAAAGTCAAAAATAATTGCAAAAAGATTTGGAGAATTGAAAAATTCTCCTTATCTTTGTTTTAACAATAAGGGGCTGATGCGAAAGCAGTAGTAGAGTAGACTCCGACCTACCTTATATTTTTTTTTAAGGTTTAAAAATAATTTGCAAAGGTACAAAAAATAATTGACAATTCCAAATAAATTGTCAACTTTTTATTAACAAAAAAATGTTCATAACTGCATAAAAATAATTGCTAAAAAATTTGCATAATTCAAACCTAATCCCTATCTTTGTATTGTCAATTAAAAACAACTTAATTTTTTATCTTATGAACACAATCGCACAATCAACAATCGCAATGCAAGTTATCGCTAACATTACTAACGCATTGGCAAAATCACCTACTGGTGTTTCTTTCGTATCAATCAAGGGTTATACAAACTCTTATGGTGAGGTATCAAATAACCTTGTAAATGTAGGTGCTTCACTTACAAGTGCAAAGGCAAAAGATATCGAAACTTTACAAGGTTTAGATGTTACTACATTGGGTGGTGATACTATCTTGCTTGAAAAGGCTCGTGTAGAACTAATCAACTCGTTCATCAAACCGAACGAAAATCGTTCAAACGGACAAATTGACGCATACACTATTGTTGCGAAAGGTATCAAGGTACATAACGAAACAGGCGAAATTTACATTTTCGGACTGCGTAACAGCAAAACAATCATTGAGCAAGGGGTTTACCCAACTGTTAATTCTCGTGCCCTTACATTGGCTAAAAACCAACTTAAAAAGGACTTGAAATCAAACAAGTTTACTCAATACAAACTTTCAAGCACTGCCACATTGAGAATGAATGGTGAAGAACTAATCTTTGAATGATTAGTAAATAATCAAAGAACGGAAAGTCCCGAAAGGGACTTTTTTTTGTTAATAACTTTTTTTGCTATTTTATTTGGAAATGTCAAATATAATCCGTACCTTTGTTATGTACCAATGAGGGAACGGGCTGATGCGAAAGCAGTAGTAGAGTAGACTCCGACCTACCTTATAAAAAAAGGTTAAAAATAATTTAAAAAAATATCCTATTTTATTTGGAAATATGAAATCTATTCCCTATCTTTGTATTGTCACTTTAAAACACTTACCCTATGAAAACTCTTGTTCACGTTACAGCGCAGTACTTTGAAAACTATAACTTCTACGATGGCGGTGCGCCTCGTTGGAAGCCGAAAGGTGGTCAAATTTTCAGCCTTATGGTTGATTCCTATTTGTTCCTCTATATGAAGGAGGAGTGCGTTGCGGCTATTCAGACGCTCCTTGATGAGCAGTCAAATTCCCACGCTCGCTACGAGTATATCTCGCATGAGTTACTTTTCCATGGGATTACACCCCTTAATGACGACAAGTTCGTTGAAGCCTTCAGGAAGGAAGCGGAAAAAGCCCATTAAGGGTTTTTTTTATACACATAATGTATGTATGCGTTGGAGTCTACTCTTCTGCGCCTCTCGGCTCAGCCCCTTTGTCAACCACTGACAATACAAAGATAAGGATAATAATTGAAACCACCAAATTATTTGGCAAAATAAATTTAAAAAAATTATCTTATTTTATTTGGAAAATTGAAATAGATTACCTATCTTTGTATTGTCACTTTAAAACAACGTATTATGAAATCTATGAGCCTTTTAACTTTCGCAGTATCAGTAGCACTTTTCATCTCTAGTGCTTACGCAAACACATTTTTCTTTGCTTACATTGCAATAATCTCAATGGTGCTTTCGGGATTGGTATTTTTTATCTCAATTCGTGAAAAAAGTTCCAATTAAATTTGGAAATATCGTTTTATATTTGTATCTTTGTTTTGTCTAATTATTAAAACATCTTTTATGAAAAGAACAATCATCATCGTTTTGGTAGCCTTTGTAGGTTCTTTGGCTACTTCTTGTGCAACTTCTAATGGGTGCAACTTCTCAAAAGCACAAAAGCACAACGCTCGTCAATTTCGCAAGGGTGCGTATGCAATGACTGCTTGTGAAAAAAGTTTCTAATCATCTAAAACATCGCAAAATGGAAATCCAACTAACTTTCGGAGAAAAAGTGTTATTGAACATTTTTAGAGTGCTTACAGTGTGTTTAGGCACAATGGCTATAACTGGTGTAAGTTACACAATTTATCGCATATTTGTAGACGGAATGCTACCATAGGTAATTAAGATACTCAATAGTTAAACCCCTATCAAAAGTAGGGGTATTTTTATTTTTAATATAATATAATATATAGACGTGTCGGAGTCTACTCTCCTGCTCCTCTCGGCTCAGCCCCTTGTCATTCACTGACTATACAAAGATAAGAATAATAATCGAGACTACCAAATTATTTGATAAAATAAATTAAAAAAAATTATTGCATTTTATTTGGAAATGTCATTTATTATCCTTACCTTTGAGTTATGGAAAATTTAATAATAGCGATACTCCTTATACTTGTTATGTTCATCACTACCTTTATTCTAATAGGTGGTGGACACAACGAGGAAAGTGCAAAGGCAACGCACGAGCCTATGGGGATTATGCTACCACAAGTCCGATTGGCTAGCGGACACATTGATGAGGTGCCTCCTAGGGCAAGGTTGCCGAACAATGGTAGAAACTCTATATAAGATTACATAAAATGAATAATAAAGGCGACACAAAAAATGTCGCTTTTTTTATGTCAAATAATTTGGAAATGTTGTTTTATATTTGTATCTTTGTATTGTCTAATTAACACAATGAGATTATGAAAGCACAAAAATGTAGAATTCGATTACACGGGGTTAGAACTGAAACACTTACAGGAGAATTTGAAAGCATTGCCGCAGCAAAGCGATGGGTACAAAGTTGTTGGGACAGACCTTATACGATTGTAAAAATCAAGTAAAAAAAGTCCTCAAAAATTTGGTAGTGTCAAAAATAATCATTACCTTTGTTCTATGTTTAATTTAAATCATTTCAAAATGAAAAACTTAATTTTAATTTGTTTGTTGTTCATCACAACGCAACTATTGGCAACGCAGAACACAAACGTTCAGCAAGTATCAATTAAGCAGTCAGAAACGTCTAAATATCCGACTGAGAGTAACAAGCCAAAGAACGGCTACAACTATCGCAAACATCAGCGAAAATCGAATAGAGTTAAATTCTTTAATAGATTGTTCAACCGAAATAATTGTAACGGCTTTTCAAATAAGAGTTAGTAAATAAATAAGACAAAGACGAAAAAAGTGGCACTATCATTTGGTAGTGTCATTTTTTTTTCTTATCTTTATAGTGTCTAATAATTAAAACGATATAATATGGGTTACACAACAGATTTTAGTGGTCAATTTCAATTGAATAAGGAGTTAAGTCCTAAAATGTCAGAATTCCTAAAACTATTCAATGAAACACGCAGAATGAAACGAAATACTGATGAAGTGTTTGGAGTTAATGGGGAGTTTTTTGTATTTGGTGGTGGTAGTTTTGGACAAGACCACGAAACGAATGTAATTGATTTCAATGCACCGCCAAGCACACAACCTGGTTTGTGGTGCCAATGGACACCAACAAGCGACAATATGGGCATTGAATGGGACGGTGGAGAGAAGTTTTACAACTATACTGAATGGTTGGTATATCTTATTCACAAAGTGCTTGCACCGAATGGCTATGTGCTGAATGGGGTTGTTGAATGGGACGGCGAAGGACGTGGCGATTTTGGGGAAATTACCGTAGTGGATAATAGAGTATTCACAAGTGAAAATAGTGGCGAAGTTTTACCAAGGAATAATGTCCGAACTGATGTTGTTTTGATTTTGGAAGGTATGCTGAATGAAAGATTGATTGAGTAAGTTGTTGTTTTAAGTTGATAAAAAAAAGTGGCATTATCATTTGGTAGTGTCATTTTTTTTTCTTATCTTTACAATATGAACGATGGGGCTGACACGAGAGTGATAGTAGAGTAGACTCCGACACACCCATATGCTTTGTGTACACTTTCGTGTATACGGCACAAAAAAAACGGCTACCTTTCGATAGCCGTTCAGAAAAAAAACCAAGAAAATCAAACCCAATAAACCCCGTCAATCAAGTTGGCATCAACAAGGGTAATTAAACCCAAGGTGACCTCCCACTTGTGACCCATATTGGTCATGGCTAAATCATTGACCAATTTAAGGTCAGTGATATCACCGCAGTAGGACAAGTAACCATCCTTGTCGATTTGACAAGAGATAGGCTTGAACTTACCAAACCCATCCAAGGTGAATGATTGGTATGCGTTGAGGTCATCATTCGACCCATTGTAAAGGGTCTCATAGAACTCATCACACGACACCTCATTCGCCTCGTAGCGAGAATTTAAGGTCTCATAGACCTCAAAACGCTCAGGCGTTAGGGTAGGCATATCAAGTGCATTCGCAACCGCGTTATACACCTCAACCTCGCTAACACCTTGTTTCGCGATAGGATACAATCTTACTCCCATAGTGCAAGAATTAAATTAAACAATCAAAGAACTTAAACAAAGGTACGGAATACATTTCACATTTCCAAATAAAATAGGATAATTTTTGAAAATTTATTATACCAATTTTATAAGGTAGGTCGGAGTCTACTTTCCGATACCTTTGCGAGTACCGTGCCGTGCCAACCACAAATCAAAGATAAGGATAATAATTGAAACTACCAAATAATTTAGTCACTTTTTTCAAATAAAAATTAGAACCAAAATAAGCCGTTTTAAACCACTTTAAACTGAATATTGATACATTATACCATTCACTATTTAAGTGTCCTTAAATCAAAGAAAATGAATACAATGAGACAAAAAAAAGGGGAGCAAATTGCTCCCCAATTCAAACGAATATGTCAATTATAAATTGACACAAACAGGTCCGAGACCTCGCTCAATACTTTGAGCGTCAGTCAAGGTGCGACCACAACGCAAACAGCACCCCTTGTGCATAACCTCGACATTTGCGTCAAGGAATTCAATTTTGCCCTCCTCAACCTTTTGAAGGACAAAAGCGATAGCAATCGCTGAAGGGGAATCAACCACTTGCCCCTTGTGGTAAATCTTACCATTCTTGTAAGACCCCAAACGAGCAAACTCAAGGTAGCCCTTTTCTACCTTAATGTGAGTATACCAGTTGCCCTTGAATTCAGAGCGAGAAATGGCATAGGTGTAATCCTTACCAGTCTTAAGTGACTTGATAGTGAAATCAGCACCATTGTTGTTTTTTTCAGCACCCAACACTGAAACCAAAGCAGAAGAAGAAATCAAATGTGACATAATAGATAGTATTAAATTAAACAAAGACAAGTCAAAGGTAAGGAATAGTTTTGACATTTCCAAATAAAATACGATAAAAATTCAGATAAAAAAAATATAGTGTAGGTCGGAGTCTACTTTCCGATACCTTGGTGAGTATCGTGCCGTGTCATCCACAAAACAAAGGTAAGAAAAAAAAGTGACACTACCAAATTATAATGTCACTTTTTTCACATTTATCTCATACCCTCAAATACCACATATTTAAGATAAACCAAGAAACCAACACCAACCCATAATAGAAAAACCATAACCCAAGTATTAAATTAGACAAATAAAGAACTGAAACAAAGATACGAAAAAGATTTGACATTTCCAAATTGAGTTATCAACAAGTTATTAACAATTTAATGTCGGTAACCTAAAAAAAATATAAAGCACCTTGGAGTCTACTTTCCGATACCTTGGTGAGTATCGTGCCGTACCTTAATTGTACAAAACAAAGATAAGGATAAGTTTTCACTTATCCAAATCTTTATGTAACTTTTTTTTAACTTTTTTCGGGTTTCATTCCGATGTACAAACAAGGCAAAAGTGAAACCATAGAGCAAAGGATAATTGCGTTCGCAATTTCAATTTCACCTTCATTACCAACCATACCAACCATTAAACCGATTAGTAGTGCGATGATTGTTAAAACAAACCACCAATTCCAAGTGTAATCTGACATTTTCATAATCTCAAGTATTAAATTAAACAAATAAAGAACTTAAACAAAGGTAAGGAAAAAAAGTGACACTTCCAAACGAAAGTGCCACAAGTTTTCAACAAGTTATTAACAACTACTTCGTCATCAACTTCAATTCAGATTTGATACGCTTAGCCGTTTCACCTTTCCAAGTGTTTGCGTTGCAAAGGAAGTAAATAACAACACTTTTACCGCTGTCCCAACCGTAGTTGTCGTTAACGCTTTCAAGTGATGACATAGCGTCTAAATAAGGCTTAGCCGCATTGTTGACTTTAGCCCAGTCAGATTTGATTTCCTTCGCAATCAAATAAAGAGGTCGTGCATTCATAGTGCAAAAATTAAATTAGACAATCAAAGAACTGAAACAAAGGTAAGCAAAAGATTCGACATTTCCAAATTGACTTATCAACAATTGAATGTTAATAACTCACTGAAAATTGTTGCGAAATAATTTGGTAGTTTGAAATATTATCCGTACCTTTGTTTTGTTCCAATCAGGGAACGGGTCGAATCGAGAGATGCGAGAGAGTAGACTCCGACCTACCTTATATTTTTTTTTAACCCCCTAGAAAAATTTTGCAAAGGTACAAATTAAAATTGACAATTCCAAATTATTTAACACAAAGTTTTCAACAAAAAAATGTTGATAAGTCGACTTGCATAATTGAAATGTTTTGCTTATCTTTGTAGGGTCTTATTTAAACAACGTCTTATGGGTACACTTAATGAAATTAGAGAATTAGTTGATGAACTAATGGCTACCGAATTTACTATCGTGGCTAAAGGTAGAGCCTACAAATTAACCGCAAAGCAAATTGGCTATCGCTTTGCGTTTAACAATAGGAAACGTGCCTTTGGGCTTTGTAACTATTCTAAAAGGATGATTAACCTATCATTACCTTTGTGTAGCGAGAATTTAGATAAAATACACACTAACATTCGCAACACAATTTTACATGAAATTGCCCATGCTTTTTCGTTTGAAATTTATGGTCGAAGTGGTACGGGTCATGGTGCTTATTGGAAAGATATTGCCCTACAAGTGGGGTGCAATGGCGAAAGGTGCTATTCTAATAGCGTGAATAGACCTGCAAGCAAATACACACTTGTATGTGATAATTGCGGTACTACAACCCCACAACATAGAAAGTCGAAATTGCTTTACGCTTGTAGCAAATGTTGTAAAGCATACAATAACGGCAAATTCAGTAATGAATACAAATTGAGATACGTTGTAAATTAGTTGTAAAATAATTGCCAAAAGGTTTGGATAAGTGGAAACTTATCCTTACCTTTGTTTTGTCAATGTTTAACAACTTAAAATTTTATCTTATGAACACTATCGCACAATCAACAATCGCACTTCAAGTAATCGCCAACCTTACAAGCGTTTTGGCTAAGTCCCCTACGGGAGTTTCTTTCGTATCTATCAAAGGATACACGAACGCTTACGGCGAAGTATCTAACAACCTTGTAAACGTGGGGGCAAGCCTAACAAACGCAAAGGCAAAGGACGTGGAAACACTACAAGCACTTGACGTTACTACCTTAGGCGGTGATACTATCTTACTTGAGAAAGCACGTGTTGAACTTATCAATGGCTTCGTTAACCCTAACGAAAATAGAAGTCAAGGTCAAATTGAGGCATACACTATCGTAGCTCAAGGCGTTAAGGTACACAACGAGACAGGTGAGATATTCATTTTCGGCTTGCGTACAAGCAAAACAATCATCGAGCAAGGTATTTACCCTATTGTTAATTCACGTCCCCTTACATTGGCTAAAAATAGCCTTAAACGAGACTTGAAGTCAAGCAAGTTTACCATGTACAAGTTGTCAAGTACTACGGCAATCAAAATGAACGGCGAGGAACTAACCTTTGAATAGGACAAGGGGACATAGGGGGGGCTACTCAAACACCCCCCATACCCCTCCCCCCGTGAACCCTCATTACACCCCCCCCGTTCGGGGGTGCAGAGAGGGGGTCGGATTTATAAAGAAATTTTTTGGGTAAAATTTTGTATCTATGTTTAGGTACCCCCTTTTCTAAAAATTTTTTCTGGGAATTTTTTGCTTTAAATTTTAAGACCCCCCTTTTTTAAAAAAAATTTTCTGGGAATTTTTCACGTTTATTTTTTATGCATGTGGGATATATTTATGTTATATGAAAGGCTATATAAAAAAGTTATTAAGGGAGAATTTATTGCGTGAGTCTGATGGTGTGTTTAAGAGCATTACCAATATACCAGATTACGATAAATTAATGGCTGGTGAATATGATGGGT
>Ga0181344_1000856_pt1 | contig 11673 bp, 14 predicted proteins | sample Su13VDMLBDD_FD_130098 | JGI IMG/M metagenome (GOLD analysis project Ga0181344, IMG submission 130098) | Freshwater viral communities from Lake Michigan, USA - Su13.VD.MLB.D.D | ecosystem: Environmental > Aquatic > Freshwater > Lake | place: USA: Michigan | collected 2013-07-15
CGGCTCAGATTGCCAAGCAAAAGCGTCTAGAGCTTGCCGGCGAAATGGCTCGCTACACCACTCTTCCCGGTGTGCAGCAGGAGCTTGGGTTACGAACTGCTGAGGACATTGAGGCAGGGGCCAGGGCGTTCCCCGTTGCGTCTGGACTTGGAACGATTGGCAGTTTTTTTGTTGGCCCCGCTGCACAAAAGGTACTCAAGGGGGTTGCAACTCGCGCAGTGCCCGCCTTGGCAGCAGAGGCGACGTTGGGGGCAGAGGCTCGCTTGGGGTCGGCGGTTGCCCGCGCAACTCAAGTGGAGGCCAAGCAGGCCGCTACTGCGGCAGCACAGGCCGAGTTGAATGCAGCAGTCGCGGGCGGTGATGCCGTTGAAATCGCGTCAAAGCAAACGCTACTGAATCAGGCACAGGCGGCTGCTGCGGCAGCCTCGGACGATGCGGCTAGGCTAAACGTGGCTTTGGCTGCTGAGTCAGGCGCAGTGCCAGAAGAACTTGCGGCACTTGTGACCCCCGAGGTTACAGCGGCAAGCAAGGCGGCAAGCAAGGCGGCAGAGCGGATGTCGTCGGAGCGCGCCACCGAGGTGTTGGCAACCCTCAAGCCAACACAGAAAAACCTTGCGGAAGGCATCAAGAAGCTTGTTGATGTTTCGGTTAGCGCGCCCGCTATCACATCCAAGATCGGCACCGACCTCGCCAAGAACGTAGAGCAGCGTGCGCTTGCAAGGCTTCAGTCTGCGCCGGGGTTTAGCGCCAAGTTGGCTGAGGCGGACGTAGCTCTTGCTCGTGCCGCCGACGACCTCGCAGTGGGCGAGGCCAAGGCTGTTACTGGCGCGCAGTTGGCAAAGGCCGAAGAGAGCCTTGCCACGATCAAGGCTCGGCAGGAGATCACCGCCAAGGCCATCGGTCTTGGGTTGGGCCGCTCTGCTGAAATGATGATGTTTGGCCTTCAGGGCGTCGCAAATGAGATGGCTCTTGGAGATCCCGCAAAGGTGGCTGAAAGCGCGTACGGTGTGCTTGGGTTTGACGGCACCTTGGGCGTAGGGTTTGGTCTTGCAGAGGCGCTTGTTCCGGCTGGCCTGCGTGGCGGCCTGCGCGTGGCTCGACGCACTGGCAAGCGACTCGCGGATGCGCTGGCTCCGGTGTACGACGACCTTGCCGCTGCGGTGACCGGCGCTGACGTGGAAACGATCCGAGCGGTGCGGACGGCGGGCGAACAGTTGGAGCGCAAGACGCTGGTACAAGTCCTTGAGGAGGCCACGCCTGCGGTGCCCCGGCCTGAGATGCCGCCGCCGGTCGCTAAGCCCGTCATGCCTAAGCCTGCCGATTTTGAGAAGGCTGGCAAGGAGTTGCGGGTTGCGCTGCAAGAGGACTTGCGGCAGATGGCTGCCCCCAAGGAAGGGGGGTTGGTGTTTGATAGCAACACCCAGTGGCGCAAGGTTGCGGTTGACAAGGCTATCGCCAAGAAGGTTCAACAAGAAAAAGACGGATTGATTCAAGCCCTTTATGAGAGCAAAATGGGCGATCCGTTGACGTTTGCGGACGAGGCGTTTCTGTCGCAGATTGAGTCGGGAGAGTTTGTCAACACGCCGTACCGACAGACAATCAAGGACTTTATTAACGATGTTCGTCAGGCGCGAAATATTTATAAGAGCACCGGCATGACTGGGGAGGCCGTGCCAGCCGTCCAAGAGGCCGCCTACAAAATCAACTCGTTGTTTGAGAAACTAGAGGAGCGGCTTGTTGCGTTTGAGAAGTCAAACCCCACGCCGGAAAAGATTTACGAAGAACTGAAGGACTCCTATCAGTCTTTTTTTGACAACAAGGCTGTTGCTCCTAGCAAGGGTCAGTTGTCGTTGCTCAATCGAGAAGTCAACACGGCTTATTCAGACCTGATGTCAAAAGCACGATCATACTTCTTGAATGAGTCCGTATGGGGCGAGGCCGCTGCTATTGAAGCCGAGATCCGCTTGAACGGCAGGCAGTATTATGCAGGGTTTAACAACCTCAAAAAGGTTGCTCCAAAACTGTTCAAAGCGCTCTCCGATCCGGTTACTGGACGTGTTACTGAAATTGTGTTTGATTCTGCCGAGGCAATGAAGCTTGTGAAAAGCCTTGCTAGTGATAAGTCAAAAACCGTGCGAGATGCCTTGAAGCAGTATTTTGATGGCAGGCGCGCCTATCTCGGCACGATTGATAGAGTGGCTCAATACACTGAGCAAAACATTGGCAAGGAACAGATTGCCGAGCGTTTGGTTGAAACAGAGCGTGCGCTTGAACGAGCCATCCAGACCTCGGTTGATGAAGCATCCAACAAGATTGTTCGCACGGAACTGCAAGAAGCCGTGGGACCGCTGCGTGAGCAGCGCAAAGAGTTGGTCAGGGAACTTCAAAATGATTACTTGGCTGCTAAGGCCGAGCGAAGAAGGTATATTGATGAGCAGGCAAGGTTGATTACCGGCGCAGCTAGCGGTGGCTTTTTCAGGGGCATCGTCAAAGCAGCATCGAAGTATGGCGGCAAGATGACGGGCGGTGCGCTTTCGGTTGCTGCATCACCTGTTGCCACGAGTAAAGCACTAGCCAAACTGAATAAGTCCCTGATGCGCGCCTCGGATGCCACGTCGGAGGTGAGCAACGTGCTCTCCGGTAAGGTCGGCGGTGCAGTCAAGACCGCTGAAGCCTTGGGTAGCTTCTACAGCCGAAAGGACATGGAAAAGCGTTACAAGCAGATTGAGCAGCGCACCAAGCAACTTGCGATGGACATGGACGCCCGCGAGGATCAGGAAGAAACCATGTTGGCGGACTTGGCTGATGCCGCGCCCAACGTCGCCTCTGCCACGCGCAACGTGAACGCAACCGCAATCCAGTACCTTGAGAACGCACGTCCTAAGCCTCCTGCAAACCTGCCTCCCATCAGCCTGGCTAGTTGGACCCCAATTGAGGCTGATCAGCGTAGGTTTGTGCGCATCGCGGAGGCGGTAAACAATCCGTTGGAGACGCTGGCCCTTGCATCCAAGGGTGCATTGTTGCCCGAGCAGGTGGCCGCACTCAACACGGTCTATCCGTCGTTGATGGAGGATGTGCGCCAGAAGCTCATGGAGCGGATTGAGGAGACTGGCAAGATTCCTGAGAAGCACCGGATGATGGTGTCCATGCTGCTTGGTAAGGACGTGGATGGCCGCACTCAGTTGAACAGAATGGCTCCCACTCAGTCGGTGTACGGCACGCAGAAGCCGCAAGCGGCGACTCCGCAACAGCAACAGCAACTCAAGTCTTTCCAAGCAAAGGCGCTTAATCCCGAGCGTCAGGCTTGGAGTGATGCACAACCCAAGGGTGCAGCGGCACGCATGGGTGGACAACGACAACAGTTTTGATTACGGTGTGGCCGCCCTCAGTGACGGCGCACCACAACAAACGGTACGGAACCGCTGAGGAGCATGAAATGCCTTACAAGTCTCGCGCACAACAACGTCTGTTTCATCACCTTGTCTCGCAGGGCAAGCTCGCTCCTGAGGTCGCGGAGGAGTACGACGCGGCGTCCAAGGGCAAGAAGATTCCGCAGTACGTGAAGCGGAAGGCGTTTGGTGGTCAGGTTGAGGCCAAGGCTGGCGTGCGTTGCCCGGCTTGCGACTACCCGTTGGACTCCGCTCCGGTGGCGCTGGATGCCGGCGAGGGTTGCCCGCGCTGTGGTTACGGCGACGCCAAGGAAGTTCCCCATAAGGCGCAGGGTGGCGAGATTCAGGACGTGACGGCGTATCGCGCTCGCGGTGGCGAGATGTCATGCGCTCACTGCGGCAGCGTGACGTTCGTCCCGATGAAGGCGATGGGCGGCGAGGTTGGCAACGGTCTTCATGGCGACATGAAGGAAATGTACCCGCGTCGCAAGGACAAGGGTGCGCATCTTGACGACGGCAAGATTGGTTTTGCCAAGGCAATCAAGCGCCGTTAGGGGGATTCATGGACGAGATGCACAAGCGTCTGCTGCACCATCTCGTGCGGCAAGGAAAGATGTCCAAGCAGGCAGCGCGCAAGGCTGGCGTTGACGGGCTTGATCTTCATATGCGCCCCAAGTCTCCCGAGCAGCATTTTAACGGCGAGGTGCAGCCAAAGGAAGGTATCACTTGCCCCAAGTGCGGCTACTCGCTGGATCACATCCCGGTAGCGGCAACGGCTGGCGAAGCGTGCCCCGCTTGCGGTTACGGATGGGCTGAGGATGTCCCGCGCAAGGCGATGGGCGGCATGATGGTTGGTCACTCGCCAAGCGGTATGGCGCATGGTGGCATCAAACACTTTGCTGGCAATCTTGCGACCGAGCGCAGCCAGTATGCGCGTGGCGGCATGGTGAAGTGTGCGCACTGCGGTTACGGGCAGGATCGGTCTGGCGAGTGTGTGCGTTGCGGGAACGAGATGATGGAAGATTCCGGCGCTGACTTTGCTCGCGCCCTCAAGTTTCGGAGGCGATAATGCGTAATGCGACTAGCTCGATCACCGGCAGCACGGGTGTTAGCGTTACTGGCGATTGGTTTTACATTGGCAACATGAGCAAGGCGTCGATCATCTCCAAGGTTGTTGGCGACGGCGCGGCGGCTGGCACCGTGGCGTTGGAGATCTCCAACGATGCGGCTCCGTCCGGTTCAATGATGCCTTTTACGCCTTCAATTTCGCTTTCGCTTGCAACTCCGACAATCACTGTCTCCGGTAACACGACGCTGGCGACGACCGTGTTTGACGTGGCATACCAGTGGGCGCGGCTTGTGTTTACGCGCTCGGCTGGATCCGGTGGCGTGATTACTGTTGAGTTTGCGGCTCACGACTAGCCATGCGATTCCTAAGCGGAACGGCGATTGAGGGCACCGCAAGTGCGCGCCTTGAAAGCGTGTCGTATCCTGTTGTGCAGATCAACCAAGCAGCAGGATCAGTGCGCGTAAGCGGCGCAACCAATCTTGTTGGCGTACTCACATTTGAGGTATCGCAAGAGGTTGGATCAACGTTCCCCATCACGCTGTTTCAACCGCAGCATTGGACGCCTGTTACCGGTGGTTCGCTGATCCTCAATCAAGACGGTACGTTTCCGTTGCCCACCATTGGTCTAGCAGCACAGTGGATGCGTCTTGTGTTTGAGCCGACGATTCCTGATGCGGGCGCGTCGTTGTCGGTAATTTTGAACGCTAGTGGCTCAAGCCCATCTGGCAGCGCGACGCCTAATTTTGTGACGATCAACATCAATAACGGCGGCAGCGGCGGTGTCTCCACGTTTACTGCTACTTCATTGGAGACGATGCAGATCGGTATGCTTGTGGCTCGCGATGCGAGCGGCAACGGTGTCATCATAGCCAGTGGAAATGATGCGGCTCGTATGCCGGCAATTGGCATGGTGACAGAGATTGCATCTGATGGTTTGTTGACGATTCAGTCGCACGGCCCTGTGGTCAACAAACTGACCGCTACCTCGGCCAAGATTCTGTTTGTTGGTGTCAACGGATTTCCGACAGCAACCATCGCTCCATTGACTCATGTGCAGCCGATCGGAACCTGGGGCGGACCCAACACGCTCATCCTTTCTGTGTCTCCGCAGATGACTCTTAAATCTGCAACATAATCAACAACTTGCGCGTACAACTTGACGACCGTGTGCGGCGGCTCTAGTGTTTGCGAACCCTTGATCGTCCGCGCAGGGTTAAAACGGGGCGCGGATGTCTGAGGAAATCAAGATCAAGCGCAAGACCCTTCGACGCTCGGCGCACATGGCCGAGTCAACGGAGGCGCGCGTTGCTGCCGTTGAGATGGATTCGGTGCCGCCGGCTGCCGCTGAGCCCGTGCCATTTATGCTGACGCAGGAGGAGTTGTTCAAACTCCGTCTGTACGAGGCTGAAGCGCGTCATGCGAAGGCTGAAGCCGAAACGTGTCGTGTGCGCAAGAAATGGATTCTCGCTCTTCTTGATCCCAAGGGAACGGTGGTCAAAGAAGAGGAGCGCATGGACAAGTGGAGCGCTACTTCGCGAGACAACTTTAAGAAGTACGAAAACGTCAAAGCGCACATTTCTATGCGACTTGGGATTGATCTCAATCAATGCGGTTTTGACACTGAAACAGGTCTTGTGGTGCCCCCTGAACCTTCCGCTAAGGGGAAAAAGTAGCCGTAGGCATAGGGCCATCGGCTTTTTGGGGACGAGTTTCCCCAGCAGGTAGGTGCAGCATGGCAGTTCGTAAGTTTGTGTTCCTTGACGAGACCACTGGTCAGTACAAGGAACAGACCAGCAGCGACACGATTTCGGTCGCTAATGGTACCGACGCTCTTCACGCAGTGAACAAGAGCCAGCTTGACGCGATTTCGTCGGCGTCCACGTCGGCTATTGCTGCGGAGAAGGCTCGCGCCGAGGCCGCTGAGGCGGCGATTCAGGCTGAGGTTGACGCGGAGGAGATTCGCGCCCTGGCGGCCGAGCAGAACCTTCAGGGTCAGATCACGGCTGAGGTTGGTCGTGCGACGCAGGCAGAGGCCGACATCGCTGCGGACCTTGCGGCCGAGATCGCCAGCCGCACGGCTGCTGACGCGGCTGAGTCTGCGGCTCGCGCTGCGGCGGTGAGCGCTGAGGCGACTCGTGCGCTGGCGGCTGAGGCGGCTATTGAGGCCGACCTTGCGGCGGAAGAGTCTGCTCGTATCGCTGCGGTTTCTGCTGAGGCGGCGGCTCGTGCGGCTGCGGTGTCTGCCGAGCAGACCCGTGCGCAGTTGGTTGAGGCTGGTCTTCAGTCGGCGATTGACAGCGAGATCTCAAACCGCGTTGCTGCTGTTTCTGCTGAGCAGGCGCGTGCTGAGGCGGCTGAGTCGGGTCTTCAGAGCGAGCTTGACGTTCTGAACGGTGCGGACACGCTCTCTGGCTCCGTTGCGTACGCGGTGAAGACCGCGAAGACGGCACTGGAGGCGAGCATCGCTTCTGAGCAGTCTGCGCGCATCGCTGCTGACGCGACCCTGACGAGCGATCTTGCCGCTGAGGGGGCCCGTGCGCTTGCTGCCGAGCAGGCGATTGCGTCGGACCTTGACGCTGAGGAGGCTCGCGCGCTTGCGGCTGAAGGTGTCCTGAGCGCCAGCATTACCAGCGAGGCTTCTGCTCGCGCGGCTGCCGACACCACGCTCACCACCAACCTGAACAGCGAGATCTCGCGCGCTCAGTCTGCTGAGGCGGGTCTTCAGGGCCAGATCAACGCCGAGGTCACTCGCGCGCAGGCGATGGAAGATGTGATCGCGGCCAACCTTGCGACCGAGACGATCAATCGCGTTGCTGGCGACGCGAGCACCCTGGCTGATGCCAAGGCGTACGCTGACGGCCTCTCGACCGGCCTGAAGTTCAAGGACTCGGTGCGTGTTGCGCTGCCCACCTCGTTTGAGTTTGGCGGCGCTTCCGTTAGCCTTCCCGCCGACTTTAGCAGCATCGTCGGTGAGACGGACCTTGTGGCCGGTGATCGCTTGCTGCTCATCTCGCCGGACGAGACCACGGGCGCAGTGGCGAGCGGTATCTACGTCGTGGCGGCTGGTGGTGTCTCGATCGTTCGCTCGTCGGATATGAAGCTCGGCGACGACGTTTCGGGCGCGTACGTGTATGTCGAGGAGGGCGACTTTACGCCGGGCAGCTCGGCCAAGGGCACGGGCACTGCGTACGTCTGTTCATCGATCAAGGGCAGCGACATCGTGGGTTCGGGCGCTCTCAAGTGGGCGATCTTCTCCCGCATGGAGAACCTGACCTTTGCAAACGGCTTCTCCAAGACGGGCCAAGAAGTCTCTGCCGCCCTGAAGTCGGATGGCGCGGTTGGCGTTGACGGTTCGGGCTTCTTCCTGAAGCTCGCGGACAACGAGCACCTTGAGACGGTTGCCGGCGGCCTCCAGATGAAGGGCTCGCTTGTTGACGGCTCGAACGCTGACAGCGAGCACCACCACGCGAACATCATGGCCGATGCGGCGTTTGGCGCGGCTGTGGGCACCTTCGTGAAGTTCGACGGCCTCAATGCGTCGTTTGACGCTCCTGCGGTCTTTGGCTTTGTGGAGTCCACCGCGAACGGCGCGTCGAAGATCGTGCTGTCGGGCGTCGTGGAGAAGTCGGCGGCGGCGTTTGCGGCTGGCGACCAGCTTTACCTGAACAACGCGGGCAACGGCTTTGTGACGTTCGGCAACGTGCCGACCGGCAAGTACGCCATCCCGGTTGGTCGCAAGCTCGACGGTACCAAGATCTTCGTTCAGATCGGAACGCCTGTTCTCAAGGCGTAAGGACGCCTGAACCCTAGCGGACGCGGACCCGTCTAGGAGTAGGGCTGGGGGGGATCGTACAGGACGCTGTGCGGTCCCCCTCTCTTAAGATAGGATTCAACTGCGGAGGTAGTACATGGCCGAGATGATGATGGACTGCCCCGCGTGTTGGGGAAAGAACAAGGCTTGCAAGAAGTGCAACGGTTCCGGCAAGGTGCCGGATCGTTATCTGTCTCCCAACTTCAAGTTGTCGGAGTTGGTTAACAGTAACACTGCGCGCGCCAAAGGCCTCGCGAATGACCCATCGCCAGCGGTGGAGTTTGCGCTTGAGGATTTGTGCAAAGACGCGCTTGAACCGATTCGAAAGATTGTGGGACCGCTGCGCGTAAACAGCGGCTATCGCTCCGAGGCTGTCAACAAGTCGGTGGGCGGCAGCAACGCAAGCGCGCACTGTCATGGTCATGCTGCTGATGTGGTGCCGATCAAGTGTACCTGGAAGGAGGCGATGGACAAGATCGTTGCCTCCGACATTGAGCTTGATCAGATCATCTACGAGCACACTTGGCTTCACATCGGACACGTTCATCCCAAGACGAAGAAGAAGCGCGGCGACGTGCTTGCGATGTTCAAGAATGGCACCAAGGTCACGTATGAAGAATACGATCCCGAGGATGAAAGGATCGCGTGATGGATGAATCCGTTGTTGCATGGGCAAGCCTCATCACGAGTGCGGGTTCCGTTATTGTGATGGTGTTGAAGGCGCGCGATTGGGTGGAGGCTGTGGCGCTGTCGGCTCTGAAGTCTGGGTCCGGTCGTGCTGCCGTCGCTGAGGTGATGCAGGAGCGGCACTCTCGCGTCGAGGACAAGATGGACGCGCTGGCGAAAAGCCTTGAGAGCGTGGCTGACCGCCTTGAGACGCGGATTGAAGCTCTTGCCACACGCATGGACTCGCGCCTTGATCGTTTGGACAAAGACACTCATGCTATCGACGTGAGGTTGAGCGTCATCGAAAGCGTCAACAAATGAGTGACGTTGGAAAACCATTCTGCAACGTGCCTCACGAAGCAACGCTTCTAGAGTTCCTGAAGGCTGGTGAAGAAGATTGCGTCTATGACCTTGGAGATGCTGGGACGATAACGTTCAACCTCACGACGAACGATGATTGGAAGGAAGAGAAGATGGCCCACAAGAAGACGCCGCACGTTGAACCGGAACACGGCACTGAGCCTGAGCCGACGCCTAGCGCGACGACGATTACCATGCCGCCCGTTGTGGGTCAGATGACGGCTAGCGTTGGCGTGCCGGATAACGCGATTGCCGAGGTCAAGTCGCTGGTTCCTGCTGGCGGCGACGCGAACATGATTACGGTTGCGCTGGCTGTGGTGGGCGTGGCCGGCGGCGGCGCTGCCATCAAGCTGTACCAGAACATGGTGAAGGCCAAGCACGACGAGAAGATGAAGGCGCTGGAGATTGAGCAGCAGCGCAGCGAGAAGCAGGACGACCAGCACAAGCAGTGCGACGCCTCGCGCATGGCGCTGGAGGCTAAGGTCGCGGCGCTGTCGGCGCAGGTCGAGAAGATGACCTCGACGGGCTCGTCGTTTGACCTTGGCGACTTTGATCCGGCGGAACTTGAAGAGCGGCTCAAGAAGATTGAATCAGCGCTGAAGACGGCGAAGGCGAAGAAGCGATGACTCCCGGCGAGAAAATGGAACACATCCTTGCGTTCATGGGCGCGCTCGTGCCGCTGATGTCGGCGCTGTCGTCGCTGATCAACCACATCGTGCGCGAGAAGATGGCGGCGGGCGAGAGCGTGTCCCCGACGCTGCTTAAGGGCGGCGCGCTGCTTAACGTGGGTGCCATCAACCTTGACAAGGCTGTGCAGCTTGCGGCAATGGCAAAGGAGAAGCGTAATGCGAAGTAAACTTGTGTGGCTGATGATGTTTCTTGGCGCGTTCTTCGCTCCCGTGCTGCGGTACTTCCAGCGTCGAGATGAGAAGCGGCACGGCGAGGAACTGAAGGTCAAGGTGGCCGAGGTCAAGGCCGAGCAGGCTGAGCGCAAGGAGAAGACCGATGCTGCCGTGGCACAGGTGGATGAAGCCGCTAAGGTGGATGCCGCAAAAGACCCTGTTGCTTTTGCTAACGATCTCATTCGCGACGCCGGCAAAAGCTGAGGACGCCTGTCGTGGCGAGGCGGACGGTCGCGTGTCCTGTACCGGCGAGGGGTTCAAGATCCTGACCGGGCTTGTGGTGCAGCACAAGGCGCGAGCGGACAAGTGTGAGTTGCGCTTGGGGGACGCCGTGAAGACGAGTGACGAAACCTCGGCACTTCTGCAAACCTGCCGAGACTTTGTAACGTCCATCCCGCCATGCCCACCTCCCAGATCGCCGTTAATGCCTCTGCTGGGCCTCGGGGCGGGTGTGGTAGGGTCTTTCCTCATCGCGGGTGGGTTCGTCGCTCCTATGCCCGATAGCGTCCGTTTCCCGATGGGCCTCGTCGGACTGGGCTTGATTGGCGGCGGCGTCGTACTGGTGTGGCCTTGAAGTGGCTGGCGAGGTAGGGATCGAACCTACGACCACGCGGTTAACAGCCGCGAGCTACTGCCAACTGAGCTACTCGCCAACAGACCTACTTGTTGCGCTTGCGCTCCAGCTTGTTCAACTGCGACAGGGCCCACCGACGACCGGCGGTGCCGCCCCACAGACGCCACGCGATGCTGGCGGCGCTGGACTTGTCGTCCTTGGGATCAACACTGTGACGCGCAAAAAAAGACTTCATGCGCTTCAGGGTGGACTCGCTCATGCCCTTGCCGTTTGCGAGATCGCGTGCGCGAGCAACCCCGACCTCGGTACCGCCGCGACCATGCTTCTTGCGGTCCTCAAGAGCCTTGCGGGCGATCTGCTGAACTACTGACGGCGGCTTTGGGTTGGGCACGTTGTCGCTCCTTGCGCTTGATCCAGAGATCTAGTGTACGCCTTTCTGCCTCTTCCTGCGAGACATTGCAACCGTCCGCGATGATGGCGGCGCGTTCCTCAGCCACCTCCCGGTCGCGCTCGGTCATGTCACTCGGCCACTTCATACGCCTTCACCAGGTTGTTCGCGATCCAGTTGGCGACGTTGACGGTGACGGCGTTGCCGAGCTGCCGGTATCGCGGCGCGTCTGCCATGCTGAACCGCTTGCCTTTGGAGTCTATGCCCTCGCTGTTCCAATCGTCAGGGAAGCCCTGCAAGCGGCAGCACTCAACGGGCGTCAGACGGCGCACAATGGATGCAGCCCCGTGAACAGCAGCAACCTGCTGCGTGATCTCTGTGCTTTGTGGCAAGCGAGAAGGGTCGTTTGTGGCCGTCAGCGTTGGTGCCAACCCGTGTGCCACCGCGAGCGTCTGGCTTACCCGCACCGGAGGCGAGCCTCCGGTATCGGCGTCGCTCATCCCAAGGTCGCCGC
>Ga0181344_1000857_pt1 | contig 11669 bp, 11 predicted proteins | sample Su13VDMLBDD_FD_130098 | JGI IMG/M metagenome (GOLD analysis project Ga0181344, IMG submission 130098) | Freshwater viral communities from Lake Michigan, USA - Su13.VD.MLB.D.D | ecosystem: Environmental > Aquatic > Freshwater > Lake | place: USA: Michigan | collected 2013-07-15
TCACTGAGTCCATTTGCTCCAAATGTTTTAACCATCGTCCTTGCTGTTACGCTTCTTTCATCAACAAGAGAAATTGAAGAGTTAGAAGATAATTTTGTTATCTGAATTGGGCTCTGATTTAATTGTGCATCAAGTCTTGTGTCGTGAATTGTAACTGTATTTGTATCTGTTGCTTGTATGTAATAATAAAATCCAGCATTAAGAGGTTGTGGAAATAAACCTGAATTCGCAATTGCTTGCATTCTGACACCAGTTATCAATTTATGATCAATTGATGAACTGAAATATTTCATCACAGAAGTGCTGAATATCCTTTTTTGAATTCTTGTTAGAGGCTTTACTGTCGGAACCAAATTGGAAAATTCAAGTGGAATAAATATCCCATCCAGCCAGAGACCATCTTCTGTCTGTTGGCGAATTTGATTTCCAAATTCATCAATTCCCATGATCCTAGCAAGCAATCCTTCATCAGATCTAAGGTCGCACCTTGCTATAATTGGGCCAGGAACTTTTATGTCCATTGTCGTTGGAACAATTCCAACATCGTCCCAGACCCAAGGGACAACTCTTTCGTCTGTCAATCCGTCACCATTAAGGTGGAATCTGGAGTATTCATCTCTGCCAAAGACAGGAATGCCATCGATGGTTACTGCCAGCGGAGTTTCAACCTCTCGTGGCAGAGTTATTGTGTTTCCATCATTGAATGTCCTTATGTCAAGGACGCCAATGTTGGCATTCCAATCACCTTCATCTTGGAGAGCTTTTACTGCATCAGTAAGACGCTTGAGAGCCTTCTCACGATCACACCTCCCAAGAATTTCGATGACATCATCAAGTATCTCAGAGACGAACATCTTTTATTTTTAAAGGCCAAGATTCGAATTTGACATTCCAGACAATTCTTGTCCGAATCCTTCAAGACCTGGAGCTTCTGCTCCAAGGCCAAGAGCTGCCATCTTCTCAGCTGCTTTTGCACCTTTCTGGTCAGCTTTTATTTTTGATTCTGCGCCATCAAGAGCAGTGCCAAGTTGTGCGATGAATTCTTTTGCCATCTGAAATGTCGTCATTGGCATTGTGATTGTAATTTCTTCTTCCATAATATTAGTCTTCCTTTTCGTCTTCCATTTCCTTTTCAGAGTCAGACAATCCTTTTTCTATGTCGTCTTCTTCTGAAGTGCTTGTACTTTTTGAATCAAATTCAATTCCTGTAACATCAATGTCTACGGCATATTTTTCTTTAACTTTGCCATCTTGCTCTCGCTCACTTTCATTCTTTGAAACAACACGGAATTTTATTTTTGCAGTTCCTTCTGTTCCAACTTCTGGAGCCTCGTCAAGACCTTCAATGTCGCTGAGATAAAGTTTGGGATAATATTTTTCAGATCCAATTTCTTGAATCATGTCCATTGTTTCTTGTTTTTTCCCTAAATCGATCATATGTTTATTATTTTTAGTTTATTGTCAATGGAAACATTATTATTATTTATTTTCCAAAAGAAGATAAGGAATTGTTTTCTGTGCAAATCTATTCATTTCAGAGTATACAAGATTTATGAATCCATCCCATTGATCTGGATAAATTGTTTGACAGCCAGCACTGGATGTTGTTTTGTAGCCACCCTTGTGAATGTTTATTGCGATGCCAGAGTCGTCACCTTTCCCATCGCGAAAAACAGGAAGCTCTTCTCCTTTTGTTGCTGGGCGAAGAGCTGGATATCCAGGACCACGACTTATGCCATGATTTCCTTTTTTATACAAATGCAGTCCTGGTTTTAGCGATGCAATTCCTTTTTTAAATACACTCGGATCTGTGTTGGCATTGAATGATGCATGAACATTATCAGACACAACAATTATTGCATCATCATAAATTCCACGATCGTTTTTTCCAACTTCACCCATCGTGTCGAGGTAATATCCTCGGATCCCGACAATAGAAACTCCAGAATCAATGCCTGCTTTTTTCAAAGCATTTTTTGTTATTGAATCTTTTTGTTTTGGTCTGGAGCTTGGGATCATATTTAATTCTTATAATCTTTTGCAAAGATCAACCCGATGCCAGCAGTAATGGCTGCAATGTGAGTTGAAAGATCACCAATATATCCTTCTTCAAGGAAAGATTTTGCGATCGTCCCGAGACTTGTTATAATTGTTACGATTCCGAGTGCTGTTGTTTTCCAGTTTGTTTTCATTTTTTTGTTCCTCTTGGTTCTGGAAGTTCATATGTGAATCTTCCGTATTCTGTTTCAAAAGATACTCCGAGCGTTGTGCATCCTGCAAGGAAAATTGCTCCAAGTGCAATGAACAAAATTACAATTATATTTAAAGATATTTTTTTGCTCATAAAAGATCGAGTCGTTTTTCGAGTCTTTCCATGACAACAGTGTTTCTTGATATAGTTGAATGTGCTGTTGCAATAACTTCAAGCATTTCTTTGTTATTTTGTTTAAGATGTTGAACGAATTCACTATTCTGTTTTTCGAATTTTTCTTGCTGATGATCTATTCTCTTTTGAAGATCATCAAATCTCTTCATGAAAAATCTAATAAGAAAAACAACAAAAGCTATTCCTATGACTAAAAGAGCCACAAACATCCAACGATCATTTTGATTTGATGCATAAGTGACTGCTTCTGTAAATTGTTTTATGTCCATTTTAGCTAATTGTCAAAGTTGATGTTATTTTGTTGTAAGACCCTGTTCTCCCTGTTGCGCCTGTTAGAGCGACAGTTGTGTATGTGTTTGTCGTATCTGCAGGGAAGAATTTCCAAGTTGATCCAATGGCAGGGATTCCTCCTGTAAAAGTTACATTGAGTGTAGTTCCTGCTGTAAAACTTCCTGTTGCAGTTATTGCGCCAGCAACGACAGACCTTGTGATTGCTCCTGTGCTGATTGTGGTTGAGCCATTATAGACATGCGCAAGATTGCCAAGATTTAGCGTTCCTGCATCAACTTTTGTAAGAGAAGAAAGCCCAGAAGCCCCTGTTGTTGAAATTACACCAGTAAGTGTTATTATTCCTGCACCTCCAAATGTAAGTGGTGCTGCTGCACCAGCAAGAATAGATTCATTTCTTGTTATTCCATTTATGGTCAAAGTTAATGCTGCTGCACTTGCTATTCTGTTTGATGTGCTGCTGCCAACTCGAAGAACTCCAGGTCCTATCGTATTGCTCAATGCAGTGTTATTCAGTGCGCCTTGATTTGAAACTCCATCACCAGAAATTGTTGTAAGTTTTGAAAATGTTCCTGCAACTGCAGGTTGTATCTGCAGAGTTGCTCCGCTGCCAACAATAACTTCAGATGCTGTGCCGAAAGACAACAGGGATGTAATTCTTAAAATTCCTTGCAGGACAGATGCTGTGCCTGTGTAGGTGCTTGTTGTTCCAGAAAGAGTCAAAGTTCCTGAACCAGTCTTTTGGAGAGTTCCAGTTGTCAGAGCTATTTGATTGCTGGCAATGATATCTGCTCCTGCAGCTGCTGTAAAAATTAAATTCCTTGTTGCTCCAATGATTGTTCCTGAAATTGTAAAAATTCCAACAGAAGATCCAATTGTTGAATCTTCACCAAGTGTTATTGCTCCAGAAAAAGTATTATTTCCAGAGCGATTCACCAATGATCCTTCAGCAGTTGATCCAATTCCACTTATGGCAACTGCTCTTGCAAATGTTATTGCTCCTGAAATTTCAAGTTGTCCACTTGATGCAACAGTTATTGCTCCTGCTGTTCCGATTGCGGCAGCATTTGAAATTCTAACAGCTCCAGAATTTATTGCTGTCGCTCCTGTGTAAACATTAGCAGCACTGAGAATTAAAAGTCCTGTTCCGTTGTAAATAATTCCGCCAGTCGTAAGAGTTATTATTCCAGAAAGAGTCAAAGCTCCTGCACCACCAAGTGTAAGAGTTCTTGTGGCACCATTAACAGCTCCAGAAATCGTCAATGTTCCTGCTATGCTATTGATTCTTGCATCTGCAGCCATCGTTATGGCTCCTGACATTGAATTTGTTCCAGACAAGTTGGCAAGAGCACCATCGCTAGCAGGACCACTTCCTGAAATCGTCAAAGGTTCAGCAGCAAGCAAAATTCCACCTTGAACCTGAAGCGATCCGCCAGAATTTACAGTTGTAGCTGTGGCAATTGTCCCAAGTGCACTAGCATTCGCAACTATAAGATACCCTGCATTCACTGTAGTTGGCCCAGAAAATGTGTTTGTTCCAGATAGAGTCCATTTTCCTGCTCCAGATTTTACAAGCGATATAAAGGCTGTTCCTGTGGCTGGAGCAGTAACCAAATTATCACGAATTATTCCAGAAATCTGCCCATTAGAGCTGCCACCCAGCGTCAAAGTCCTTCCAGCACCAACTCCAGTTGTAGCATTTGTCTGAATATTGAAATTTGCCGCAGAAAAAATAAGATTTCCAGTGCCATTAGACAGGATTGTTCCAGTTCCAATGTCTGTGGCTGCTGGAGTTCCTCCATTAAACCCAATTCTAACAGTTCTGTTTGTTGTATCTCCGACACCTTGGTAATTTAATGTTCCAGATCTCGTTGTTTCTCCGAATTGTATCGGATTTGTTGAATCTGCACCAATGCTAGAGGGAGAAGAAAAATTATTTATCGTGTTAATATTGACAATTCCATTCCAGATAGACATTCCTCCTGTAAATGTGTTCAATCCATTCAGTGTTACTTGTCCAGTCGAGATTTGAACTATCACTCCTCCTGAACCTGAAATAACACCAGATGATTCAATTATTCCAGAGCCTCCTGAAATAAATGTTAGCGCATTTACTCCGCACAAAATATTCCCAAGAAGCGTCAACTTGCCTAAGTCGGATCCTATCCTTGAACCAGACTGCAATGTTATGTTGCCAGATAATTGATTGTCTTGAGATTTATTACTAATTGCACCAAGGTTTGAAACTCCAAGTCCATTTATTGTTATTGGTATGCCAATTGTTTGGCTATTTATAAGACCGATTGATGCGCCTGATTGGACAATTGCTGAGTTCTGGCCAAGTGCAGAATTATTCGAAGCATATAAAATTGCAGAGCTAATAGTCAAGATGCCAGAAAAAGTGTTTGCTGCAGCTAAAGTAATCGAACCTGCACCGATTTTGTTTATATTTCCTGTTCCAGAAATCACTCCAGACAAAGTTAGTGTGGTTGCAGAATTTTGAATTTCAATTTCACAACCGAATTGATCAGATAAAATCTTTTTATCAGTCGTTGTAGTTGTTCCTGTGTAAAGAATTTTTGAAATAGAAGAAATTCCAGCTCTTATCGGAAAACTTCCAGACCCAAATGGGCCAGGAACATTATCGAAATTAAAATTTGAAATGGAAACTGCTCCTGAATATATGAGAACTTGTCCTGTAAATGTATTAGTTGCTGAAATTACAAGTATATTCGAGCCAAATTTTGCAATTCCTATGCTTCCAGAGCCTGTTCCTGTCGAGTCTTCTATAATATTTGATAGCGTAAATGTTCCGCCAGATGAATTTGTTGTGTTAAATCCAATAAACGACCCTGCTTTAAACCCATTGTTTGATATTGATGAAGAAAGAAGCAATATATTTACAATTTCTGAAGAAGAAAACTCTCCAGTTCCTCCAACATTTATAGAAAAAACTGTTCCAGAATTAATTATTATTTTATCTTTTGTCCAACTGGCCGACTGGCCATTGTAAAGAGAAAGAATTTTTTCAAATTGCAGGACGCCAGATATAATATTTGTTATTCCTGTATTTGTGTTTGCTGCATTAAATGTAACAATTGATGTTCCAGACTTGTCTATGTTGCCAGATCCAGAAACTGAAGATGCGACGATTATGTTTTTATTTCCTGTAAAAATAAGAGTTCCAGCATTTGAAAAAGAAGATGTTGTTAGTTGTCCGTCTGTTTGTCGAGATACAGTTAGTTTTCCTGCAGCAAGTATTACAGTTGTCCCTGTGTAAGTATTATCATTCGTAATTATAACATCTCCGCCAGATGAAAGTGCTCCTATTCCAGAAATAATTCCTGCAAGCGTCTGCTGTGTTGGAGTTATTATTGAAAGTTGTCCAGCATTTGATATCGCGCCAGAATAATTCCCACCACCAAGAACGCCAGTTTGAATTTCTAAAACGCCATCAGTTATTTCTGTATTCCCAGAATAAGTATTTATTCCTTTTAATGATAATTTTCCAGTTCCTATTTTCCTGATCGATCCAGTTCCAATTATTTTTTGATTTATTGTGCCATCAGAAGATTGTCCAGATATGAAAAGGATCGCCTGTCCATTTGCATTAGTAAGATTTACAGAGTTCCCAGCAAAGCCATCAATGAATGTTATAAAATTTGGATTCCTTATCGTTACTTCAATTAATTTTTTAAAAATGGACAAATCCAAGAAACTAGTTATAGATTGAGAGAATGTCCCAAAGTCTATTTTCCTTATGCTGTCAGTTGGAGTTAATGAAGCAGAAAATGGCATCTTAGGTTAGTTTTGATGGTATTGCTGCATTTAAAAAAGTAGAAGTCACAACTCCATTTGTATATATAATATTGGCAAAAGCAAATAAATAATCATTTGAATTTGTGACTGGCATAGAACCAGTCCATGTAACGCCATTATTTGATGTTGTTACAGATGTCCATAAACGACTCGTTGGATTTGGTTCTTTTTCTGCTTTCCAGAATTGCACAGAAGAAATTCCTACAGATAAATCAGGACGAACATTGAATTGTGGCGTGCCAGCATTAATAGATAGCCAAGCATTTGGTTTTAGAGGCCAAATTATAGCATCTCCCTTGACATATTTATTTAACCACAGCAGAGCATTTCCTGTGTTGAGCGTGATCCCATGACCTACATTGGCTTCGTGCGAAAAATCCCACGGTATTCCGCTCGGAATACGCAGGAAATTATCTTCACCTCTGTCCTGCTGGCCGTGATATTCGGCAGTTCCGTTTATCCACAAAAAAGGAACCACACAGTCTTTTGCATAAGCCTCAGCAGAAGGAGAGTTTAAAAAAGAAATCTCTCCTGTCGCCATGGCTGGCTGAACATAAGGATTATTATATTTCCAGACACTATTATTGCGCCAATAAACAAGATTGCCACATCCGAAAAACGACACGATAGCTTTGAGTCGCGTTTCGTTTGCAAAATTCCAAACCATTGTCCCTCCCCATGAATATCCCCACGCACCAACTTTTGCTGTGTTGATTTCTCCTCGTGTCATCATGTACTCAAATGCTCGCCGCATGATGCAATTCCAGAGATATTCATCTGTCTGCTTCGGATCGGTTACTTGCTGTCCTGTCAGATCGTTGGTGTTTTTGATACGATACCCACCAGCTTCAGTGCGATGATTGCCATAACGCAAAGCATTTGGGTATTGTGTCCAATATGGCGGGTATCCAGCTTGTCCCATGGGATTTCCGCCATAGTCGTACGAGAATGTCGCGTATCCAGCTGAGTTGTAATCTGCATGTGGATTTGCTGATGATAGCCATCCATCAGCAAAGAAAATGCATGGCAAATTTGTTTGCCCATCAGGATAAGCATAGAGACAGTAAATCGGGAATGTATACCCAAAAATTACCATATCTATATAGAGCTGAATTGTTCTTGTCCCAGCAGAGACTGTATTTGACAGAATCTGAACATTAAAAGGTGCAGCTGCTGGATCAAAGTCGCACATTGCAGAGGCTTGAGTAAATAAGCTCGCTGCACTCGCAACAAGATTCGAATTATCGAATTTTTTCCAATTTCCTCCAGTGTGGTGAGCCATTGCTCCACCACTAAATCCATTCCCATCTGGACAATAAATTACTTCACCATTAGTGGCTGTTTTCGGTAGCCGTTTTGTTGAATATTGTTCAACTAAACCAGTTGTCGGAGAAAGTAGTGTTGAGCCAAAAGCGAGTGGCATTTTATGATCCAGTTACTGTCCATCCTTTTGCTGTTGCGATGGTTGGAGTGTCTGATGTTGTGCCAAAATTCCCAGTTACAGTAATTGTTTTTCCTGTTCCTGTTGAAGCTAAATTTGTGTAAATGGCATCCAGTGCTGTTCCTGAAAGTTGGCAGTTTGAGAAATCAACACTCGTATTTATTCCAGTCAGTGTGACAGATTTCAACGAGTAGCAGTTTGCACAAAATGTCGTCATGTTTGTCGCTGCTCCGAAATTGCATGCTTCAAGTTTTTCAAGCGCAAAACAACTTCCGAACATTCCAGTTGCATTTGTAAGAAGTGGAATGCTCCACAAAGAAATATCTATATTTTGCAAAGCATAGCAACCATTAAACATGGAGTTGGCATTTGCGTTTTTTGCCATGTTCCAGCTTCGGACATTAAGAAACTGAACTGCTTTGCAATTCGCAAACATCCTGTCAGTCGTTACTACATTCGCTGTGTTCCAACTGGAAACATCTATATACTGCAACGACGTGCAGTTATAGAAAGCGAATTGAAAACTTGTATTGGATATAAGATTCCATGAAGAGCATTTTGCTTCAATCAAGCTGTTGCACTCTCTAGCAAAATTCAAAAATGTCGTGATTGAGGATGTGTTCCAAGTGGAGCCATCGATATACTGAAGATTAAAACAGTTTTGGAACATGCCTGTCACATCAGTTATGCTTGCCATGTTCCAGCTTGCAGAATTTATCGACTGCAAAGATGGGCAATTCGAAAACATCCCATTGCAACTTGTCTGTGCACCCCAACTAACGATATTTACTTTTTCAAGATACCTATGAGCGAATGTTCCTCCGCCAACATACAATCTGGCACCTCCTGTTGTGAGATTTGGAAGATTGAAATTTATATCAAGCCATCCGCTTGTTGCTGTGTTGTCGTTGAATACAGGCGTCGTTGGCTTATTAGCAATTGAGCAAGATGTAAATTTAGATCCTGCTGCTGGAGTAACTGTAACAAGTGCCTGTCTATATCCTCTACTGGTCAGTGTTGACGAGCTTGTGCCAGACCAAGAAAAATTGTGATTGATCGTTGTATTTGAAGCAGCTGTTTCTGGAGCACTTCCATCTCCCCAGTTGATTGTATAAGCAGCACCTGTATCAGTGGTCATCCTAATTGTGCTATAATTTGTGCCACTTGAAAAAACAGCATGCAAACCAACAAATCCATCTGCAGGAACAGCTGTTAGGTTTAACCAGTCGATCTGGCGTGACCATGTCGTATCTGTTGCAAAAAGAGGAGTTGATCCAAGATAGGCTTTGACATATGTAGCCATAATTTAAGATTTGATAAAATAAACAGTGTTGTTGTCTTTTGGAGACACAGCATCATATTCAGCTTGTGTCAAAGCACGGATCGTATTTACAGGAGTTGTGTCTGTTGTATTTTTTAGCACAACATTTGGCTTATTGAGAATTTGAGATAAGCCAGAGGAAGAATTCCAGTCAGAATTGACCTGTGCTGCTGGAATTGATGGCTTATTAAGAATTTGAGATAAGCCAGAGGAAGAATTCCAGTCAGAATTGACCTGTGCTGCTGGAATTGTTAGAGAAACAGATCCTGTCTGAAGACCTCCACCATTTACGCGTATCGATGCTACTCCAGCAACTCCACCACCAGAAGTTGCATTATCAATTGCAAATATGAGTAGTCTTCGCCATTCAGCAGTGTCTAAAATTGAAGGGATTTCAGATGGATCGATTCCTGCAGCCAGAAGTGTTAATTTGCGAAATTCAGCAGTATCGATAGCACTCATTATATATAAAATTTTAGCCACAGAGAGATTTGAACTCTCTGTGGCTAGTTTAATTTAACTTACAGACCAGTCGAAGAGCTGCCTACGCATTCCTCAAGACCAGTGTTGAAGGTGCAACGCTTGTAAGCAAACGGAACAACAGCATGTGGACGGATCGGCTGATAAGCACGGCTGATCTGATAGATGTGTTGGCCATAATCCAGGAACAAGTTGCAATCGTTATCACGCTGAGCAACCCACTCGAGTTCACCCATCGCGAGTTGCGGAGCGAACTTGAAAGTTCCTTCGCCAGAGTAACGCTCAGGAGTCAGACGCGAGAAGCTGTCACCAGCAACCACGAATCCAATCTCATAGTTAGCATTAATCCAAGCTGGATTACGACGAGCTCCACGGCCATTGGAAACAGTAACACCAATTTCAGGCTCGATAAGAACAGGACGTCCTTGGCCATCAAAGGTATTAAAGCGTAGTGGCTGAGAATCAACGCCGAAAGCAAAACCACGATAACCTTGGAACTGGTAGCCAGTCAAAGCATCATTTCCGAGCTTGAACGAACCAGCAGTAACATAGTTGAGGTCTTCTTTGACGTCGGCATCATTGCGGAAAGCCTCAACTTGGTCAATCGAAGCGATCACCATGAAGAAGTCACCAGCAGAGGTGCCAAATGGCTCAGCAAGCAGATCTTCACGCAGGAGCGATCCGAGCTTGTAGAGAGTTTTGAAATTCATCTGCGCATCAGGCAGCGCATTGTAGAATTTCGTGTCAATGGCCTGAGCTTCACCAGTGACAAGAGTGTCAAAGGAAAGACCCTTTTTAGCCAAGAACTTTACACCAGAGCGATTCAAAAGAGTCGCACGGATATCAGAGTTCATGATTTGCAGAATGCCTTTTTCCAAAGCCATTTGAGCCTGGAGGTAAGCACCTTTGAACGCAGTGCGCGAAGTTTTTACGCAGACACGAGGACCACGACCACGCAGAGACTGCAGTTGGTAGGTATACTCGGTAGAGCCAACTTCGTCAGCATCAGCTCCAGTTCCGCAAAGTGCAACATCATCACTGAATGTCGGATTTGCGAGGCTGGACTGAAGAACTGCTCGTTCTTGAACAACAGAGCGGACAACATCCGAGACATTCGGAATCGTGCCACCCTTGAGGATATTCATGTAGGGAGATTTGCGAGCAAGAACCTTGCCAATCTGTCCTACAATTCGGTTTGTGTCTTTTGCGGCGAAATTTTGAACCGCAGACAAGTCAATACAATCGTTTGCCATAATATTTACAATTTGAGTTTGTGCTTTGTGATGCTTTTAGGCATCGTTGAGGTTGAATTTTGATGGAAAATTCCATCACTACTTTTCGTCCTCGGCACGCTAGGACTTTGTTGCGGCCAGTCTGCAGCAGCAGGTCTGATGCTCACCAATTGCTATCGGCAATTACTCGTAATCATCAAATCGCTCTATATTTTGCAATCGTCAACAAAAATATTTATTTGTCTAAAATCTTTTTCTTAACAAGATCAATTGCTGTGTCGTCTTTTACGCCATGCAGCCATACACAACCATCTTTGGCAATGCTATCAAATTCTTTATCTGTCAGATCTTTTTTCCTATAAAGATTCTGTATTGTTTTTATTTTTTTCCATCCATTCTTTTCGAATTCATCTGCGAACCAAGTGTCCCAAGCACGTGTTTCTGAGCAACCAATAATCTTTGGGCTTATTCTTGAGACCATAGGATGGAACATTGCATTGCCATTGATGTGTCCAATTTCGTGCTCACCATTGTTGTGCCAGCAACCTGCGACAGAATAATCCTTGTCCCATTCTGCGATTAATTTTTCTTGCCAGTCTTTTGCGATCGGCAAAGCATCAACCTCAGTTGTTAAAATAAATTTATAGTTCCAGAGCTTCTTCGTGTGCTGATTTGCTGCATGATCCATAAGATCGCACCAAA